>Ga0075953_136_pt1 | contig 5917 bp, 5 predicted proteins | sample RifGroA2_FD_68017 | JGI IMG/M metagenome (GOLD analysis project Ga0075953, IMG submission 68017) | Parcubacteria (Magasanikbacteria) bacterium GW2011_GWA2_43_9 | reverse complement strand
ACTCTCTATCAATGTAGCTGTCCCCCATGGAGCAGTCGCCATATTAGCAAAATTCCAAGGCACCAAATTCAAAACCATACTAACCACTACAAAAACATATAAAAACTTTTTCCTAAACATATATATTCATTAATTAATGTTAAATATCATCCAGAGTATACGGCAAAAAAATGATTATTTCAATTTTTTCGCGAAAATAAGACAAAAATTCATACAAGAATAGTATGTAAAAGAAAGATAAGCCAAGAAAAAAACAGCTAGTGTCCGCTGTTTCCTTTCTCAAAAAAATTGTATCTTAGAAAAATATGTTCAAATCACTTGTGGATAACAATTCATACATAAAAAAAATCATCTTCTTATAGATGACCTTTTTTAAAAAATAATTTTTTACTGCAACAATTTTGCCACTTCCTTCACGATCTTTCCTTGATCAATAATTTCTTGGATACCAGATTCCATGTCACGAATGATAATCGTACCATCTTGTACTTCCTTTTGACCAAGAATAAGCGTATGTGTCACACCAATTTTATGCGCTTGTTCGAGCTGAGACTTGAGTGATGATTTACCAAGATTGTGATACGTAATAATATTTTCTTGGCGCAAATCTTCAATCAAACGAAGGGTATGTTGTCGTGCTTGGTCACCGAGCTGAGCAAAGTAGACAGGAGACTTCTTTGGCGCATGTCGCAGTGCTTTTGGATTGTTGCGTTGGTCTTTCAGAGCCAATACTACACGGTCAAGCCCGATGGCAAATCCTGCTGCCGGCGTGTGTGGTCCACCGAGCTGCTCGATCAGAAGATCATATCTTCCTCCCCCACCAAGCGCTGTCTGACTCCCCTCTTTTTGATCAGTGAGGGAAAACTCAAAGACGGTATCGGTATAGTAGTCGAGACCACGCACAAGTGTTGAGTCAAGTATGTACGGAATGTTCAAATGATCCAGATATTCAAGGACGCGCATGAAGAATTTTTTTGAATCTTCACCAAGCCAATCGATAATTTGTGGCGCTTCTTCAATGACTTCTCTGTCTTGTGGATCTTTTGAATCGAGGACTCTGAGTGGATTTTTTGCAATGCGTTTTTTTGAAAGTTCTGAAAGATAACTTCGCTTCGACCGCAAGTACGCAGTCAGCTCAATGACATAATTTGCTCTGTCTTCTGGTGAGCCAATACTGTTGACACGCACAGTCGTATCAAGACCAAGATCTTTCAAATAATTGTATGCAACGGTAATTAATTCGGCATCGACTGCAGCATCGCGTGTCCCCAGGGTCTCACAATCAAATTGTCGGAACTCACGATAGCGTCCAGCCTGTGGGCGATCGTGTCGAAACAGGGATCCACTCGTCCACACTTTGATAGGCTGAGGATCACTTTGCATGCCATGCGTAATGTATGCACGGGCAAATCCAGCCGTAAATTCTGGACGAAGCCCTATGTCATTACCATCTTTATCTTCAAACACGTACATTTCTTTATCAACCACATCGGTGCCTTTCCCTATGGAACGGGTAAAGAGCTTTGCATCTTCAATTACCGGCACTTCCATGTATTCAAAATTGTAGGCTTCTGACATCTGCTCTGCTGCTCTATATACGCTCCTCCAAAACTTTGCATCTTTTGGATGCAAATCACGCATGCCTCGCAGTGGCTGCAATTTTTCTGGCTTTTTCTTTTTTTCTCCGCCCAAGGCGGATCCGCCTTGGGCGGATTTCTTTTCCACTTTCGCGTCTTGTTTTTGTGGCACAACTTTTTTCGCAGTCACATGAGATGTCGCAACCTTTTTAGGAAGTACTTTTTTTACTGGTTTCTTCTCAACAAATTTCTTTTTTGCAGGTGTTTTTTTCTCTGTTGCTTTCTTCGTCGTCTTTGTTACAACAGGTTTCTTCTTTTTTGCAACGGTTGTTTTTCGTGATGGCATATATGAATATGATAACAGAAGAGAATGGAAAAAAGTTTGAGAGGAATATCTTAGAGATTATATTCTGGCAAATGCTTCTCTCCAAAATAGCTAATACGCGTCAACGGCCATCCACGCAACAAGGTCCTGCCTTGCATTGACTCTTTACTAATAGGACCAAACCGACGAGAATCATAGCTCGCACCACGATTATCTCCCAGCACGAGATATTGGTCGTCACCAAGCGTAAAGGCGACATCTCCGTCTGTTTTGATGCCGTTCAAGTAGGATTCTGAGAGAACAGTACACTCTACCTGACAAATAGTGACATTTCCATTTTCTACGCGAACACGCTCTCCTGGCAGACCAATAACACGTTTCAGATAAAAATCTTCAGGAGATGTGGGCGAACGAAACACCACGACTTCTCCGCGTTTTGGATCACGCAGGCGATAACTGAGTTCATCAACAATCAAATATTCATTTTCATAAAATGTTGGTGCCATGGATTCCCCTTTGACGTAAAAAGGCTTGAACAGGAAATATCTGACCACCACGATGGTCAATGCGGCGAGAACAACAATTTTTACCAATTCCAAAAAAAATAACCCTATTTTCCCGAGCCAGGTTGTTTCTTTTTCAGAATCATCTTGTTCTGGTTCTGTACCTGAGACGCCTGCTTGTTGGAGATCTTCCATAGATATGAAGAGATATGAACAGAAGAAGTATACCAAAAAAATAGAAAATTGCAAGATGCCAAATACCTTGAAGACTCACCTTTCCTTCATTCGTAAAGTCACAGTAAACGAAATGATACTGCTTTTCGTGGTGGACCCAAGAAGATTCGCACGTAAAGCTCACTTCGTTCGCCACGTGACACTCAAAGCAGCTGCGCTGCTTTTCGTGGGCGATCCAGGAATCGAACCTGGGACCTCTACATTATCAGTGTAGCGCTCTAACCATCTGAGCTAATCGCCCCTAAAAAAGTTTTGGAAAACGTGAGTCAGAGTATATAAGAAAACGTCCGTTCCGTCAAGAGGAGTGGCACCTTACAAAGGTGCCCTCAGTAAGAAAGACACCTCAATGAGGTGTCACTCCTCTTTCTATCGTTGTCATCACTGAAATACATTCAGAATGACAACACCCTACACAAAAAAACTCCCCGCTTTCGCGAGGAATTTCATGTATGAGTCTTAGAGGGTGAATCCGTCAACTGCACTTGTATCAATATCGTCATCACTTTGGGAAGCAACTGGTGGAGTCATGGCAGCAGCTGGTGCAGCACTGCGATATGCAGGGCCACGACCACCTTCTGGTTCATTGATCTTCAGATTAACGCGAGCGTTATTCTTTGCACCAACAATCTTCAAAAGTGTTCGAACTGATCGTGCGGTTTGACCTTGGCGACCGATGACGTATGCCATGTCGCTAGGATCGACGTCGAGAGTGATGAGCACACCACGCTCATCAACGGTGCGAGTTGCCTTCACTTTGTCTGGGTTGTTGACAATAGCTTTGACGACGTAATCCACAAAAGATTGATCTTGTTCCATAGAATTCGTTTCAGAATGTAAATTTGTGAAGAACTGTCGACATTTCCCGAGCATATCGGGCCAGTTCTATCGTGAGAGTAGTATATACAGATGGGTGGATTTTGTCAATGTCATAAAAAAGACACACCTCACGGCATGTCTTTTTTATTATTTCAAAATATTACTCTGCTTTCTTTTCTTCTTCAGCTGGAGTTTCCTCAGCAGCAAGAGCTTCCTCTGCCTTTGGCTCTTCAACAGCTGCAGGAGCTTCACTTGCAGCTGCCTCCGCAGCCTTTGCTGCTTCTTCAGCTTCTCGTGCTGCTTGTTCTTCCGCTTCCTTCGCTGCTTTTGCAGCTTCTTCTGCCTTGCGTTTTGCTTCTACGGCAGCATTTTTTACTGCATCGATCTTTCCTTGTCGTTTCTGTGAGATACTGACTGCTTTCTTTTTGTCGCCAGTCAAAATTCCTTCGCGAACAAACAAGTTGTGCACGGCTTCTGATGGAGTCGCACCTTGTGCGAGCCAGTGCTTGATGCGATCTGTATTGAGTGATACTACTTTTGGATTTGCGACAGGGTTGTAGTTGCCGAGAATCTCGAGCGCACGTCCCTGTGTGTCGCGAGCATTTTCTGAGATCACCAATCGGTAACTAGGTGATTTTTTTCTTCCGATGCGTTGAAATCTAATACTAAGCATAATGTCATTAAATGATGTAAACAATCCAATCAACGCAACAACAAACTGTTAGTTGTTAAAAGTTAATTGTTACTTGATTTGAGAGCAAAATTCTGGTTTCCCAGAGGTTTTTCGTGATGTTGGCGAGTATACAGGAAAGCTCTTCAGCTGTCAATACCATCTAGGACGATGCCTTCTCTACCACCTTCTCTGCTTCTCCGAGCTTCACAGAAAGCAGCCGACTCATCCCATCATTTCCCATCGTGACGCCATAGAGCGCGTCTGCTGCGTGCATACTCACACGATTGTGTGTGATGAGGATAAACTGTGACTCGGTTGCAAGCTCTTGCAAGATATTCGTAAAGCGGAGTGTGTTTGCTTCGTCGAGGGCAGCCTCGACTTCATCGAGAAAGACAAATGGTGATGGATTGGTGCGAAGAATCGCACACACAAGAGCAATCGATACCATGGTTCGCTCTCCTCCAGAAAGTGACTGAATATTTTTAATTTTCTTGCCAGGTGGATTTGCCTTGACATCAATCCCCTGCAAAATTTCTTTGCCGCGCTTTTTCCGCCGACTCTTTGCGTCATCCTCGTCATCAAGAAGATCATCTTCAACAAGAAGTGCTTCTTCATCGGTTTCATCTAAGGCGGATCCGCCTTGGGCGGATTCTTCCCCATATATCTCAATTAAATCCGCTTCCCCACCTTCAAACAGCGTCGTAAAATAGCGCTTGAATTCTGTCTTGATTTGTTTGAATGCCTTTTTTCGTTTTTTTCTCATCATTTCATCGAGCTCGGCAATAAGTGTTTCCAAATCTTTTGCCGTCTTTGTCAGATCATCGAGCTGCAACGATAAATGACTGTGTCGCGTTTTTGTTTCTTCATATTCATCCATGACTTCCTGATCAATGCCGCCGATGAGCGACAATTTGTATTTCAATTTATCTATTTCTGCTTGCACTGCTTCGAGCCTATCCATCGTAAGCATAGTCTCAACACGATTCATCACTTCGCCGAGCGACATGTGGAGCTCGTGATAGATTTCTTCTTCGAGATCTTCCATCTTTGTTTCGAGCTTTGCAATCTCGACTTGGAGCGTATTGCGCTGTTCAGAGATACCATTAAGTGATGTCTGCACGCCTTGCATCTCATCCTGGAGTGCAAACACTCGTTTTCGTTTCTTTTCTTCTTCTGCATTGAATGCATCGATCTTTGCTTGTGCTACGGCAAGTTCTTTTTCGACTGTTTCAATATCGTCATCCAGGGCATCCCGTTCTTGCTGAAGTTTTTTCATTGCAGCATCATAATCTCCTTCACTCATTGATGAGAGAGACAACTCTTGTTCAAACCCTTCTTTTTCTTTATCTATCTCATGCTTTTGCGATTCGAGAAGCTCTCGTTTGTTTGTGCGCTTGCCAATCTCTGCTTCGAGTGTTCGCAATGTTTCGTCTTCTTGTCGATGAACAGAGGTAAGCGCCGTAAGTTTGTGGTCAAGAGAAAGCAGTTCTTCTTTTATTTCTTCTTCATTATATTTTGCTCCATACATGGATTCTTGTGAAAAGCTCAGTCCCGTACTCTTTTGTTTTCGATAGCCACCTTTCATGCTGCCGCTCTTTTCGAGGATATCTCCATCGAGCGTGACCATGCGCACACGTCCGACACCAATCTCACGAGCAGTCTCGATATCTTCGACAATCAGCGTATCGCCAAGCACGTACGAAAAAATCTCTTCAAACTTTTCATCATATGTCACAATATCGAGCGCAAGACCAATCACGCCCTTCCTTCCAAGATAGCTTTCGATATC
>Ga0075953_131_pt1 | contig 5949 bp, 6 predicted proteins | sample RifGroA2_FD_68017 | JGI IMG/M metagenome (GOLD analysis project Ga0075953, IMG submission 68017) | Parcubacteria (Magasanikbacteria) bacterium GW2011_GWA2_43_9 | reverse complement strand
AATTCATGCGGCGTGCCATACCGATGTTCGAGTCTTGATCAAAAACAGCTTTACGCGGGCCTATCAGCAATATTGTCGGCACGGGAAATGCTCGGGATCTTGGCTGATCGAAAAATCGCAGGCCGACTGCAAGGAGATCGGTCTGTGGACAGATTCGCCCTCAACGCCGTGCGATTGGAGGAAGTGATGATTCTAAAGACACATGAAATGATCAAGTATTTGGAGGAGCACGAATTTACCAGACAACAAGCCGAAGCCCTGGTCGATTGGCAGACAAGAATTATTTCGACCGCTGGCGGCCGACTGCTCAAGTCGGACTTGAAGGACGTTTTGAGGGACGTTAAGCGCAGCTTTATAACCAATCTCATCCTGGCCCACGTGATAGGTGCGCTTCTAACCGCAGCCTTGGTGTGGATATTATTTCTTTGACCCCTCTCCGTCTTTCAATGTTTCTTGCGGCCTAATCGGTCTGCGTCGATATTTTATTTTAAAAACGTATTTCTGGAATGCCGTCCAAGGTCGCTATGCTATATACCATAGCTACGATATATAGCACTGATAGCATAGAAAACAGGATGCACTTGGCAGAGAACGCTTTCTCAAGAGTGGGTCCGGATGGAAATTTCTAAAAAAACAACTTTCGCATTACTTCAAAAATACGTAAACCCCTATGCGCATCTCCCGCAAAAAACGACCAGACAAACCATTGATCCCAAAATTCTTTGTGAATGATAGAATTCGTGCCGAAGAGGTACGTGTGCTTGATAGTGAAGGAAAAAATCTTGGCGTCATGAAGACAAAAGATGCTATCAAAGAAGCACAAGCGCAGGAAAAAGATCTGGTAGAAATCAATCCAAAAGCTGACCCACCGGTTGCTCGAATCATGAACTTCAGTCAATTTAAATATCAAAAAGAAAAAGAAGCCCGAAAACAAAAACAAAACAGCCATATCGCCGAACTCAAAGGTATCCGTCTGTCTATGCGCATTAGTGAGCATGATATGGACGTGCGCCTCCAACAAGCACTCAAATTTTTGAATCGTGGTGACAAAGTCCGCACAGAAGTCATTCTCAGAGGACGAGAACGAGGGAAAGCAATAATCGGATATGAAGTAACAAAGCAATTTTGTAGCCTCGTCGAAGCAGAATTCCCTATCCGATTTGAACAGGAAGTCACCCAGCAAGGAGGGAAAATAACATGTATTTTTACGAAAAAATGAAGTTCATCTTCAGAGGAAGTGTTTCTTCATCCCCCGAAGCGTAGCGATGTATACCATCCGTACCTTTCCCATGTCTATACATATTCTTTCAGACATCAAGAAGTTCACTTGCGTAGGGGGATAATACCCACAAGAGACATCTTGACAAGAATGGCTTCCTAATGATATACTCACGCCCACGTGAAAAGGACTAAGATTTTTCTATGCCAAAGATCAAAACACATAAAGCTATTTCTAAGCGCTTTACACTGACCAAAAACAAAAAGGTCATGAAGCGTGCTGATGGGCAAGATCATTTCAATGCTCGTCAAACTGGAAAAAAGAAACGAAATAAACGAACGGATATCACGCTCGCAAAAACGGGAATTCAGAAAACGATCATCCGTTCACTTTCATAAACGATTACTATGCCACGCGTAAAACGAGGAACACAACATGTCAAACACCGAAAAAACATCCTCAAGATAACAAAAGGATTTCGAGGTGGATTGAGAAATCGCATTAAGATCGCAAAGACAGCTGCTACCAAAGCTGGTGCACATGCCTACCGTGATCGCAGAGTAAAAAAGCGAGATGCACGACGACTCTGGCAAGTACGAATCAATGCCGCTGTCCGAGTGCTTGGGATATCCTACAGTGCATTTACCGGTCAGCTAAAAAAGAAGGAAGTTGCTCTCGACCGAAAAGTACTCTCTGAGATAGCAAGACAACAACCAGAAACCTTCAAAAAAATCGTAGAATTCGTCCAATAACATTCTCAACAATAAAAAAACCTGTCACCTCTTGTACTGACAGGTTTTTTGTACAGTCTTCCACAAGATAAAAAAAACATACTTGACAAAAACAGTGATTTGTGGTAATATTGGCTACTGCTAGGACATGTACACTGTATGTTCGGTGGAAGCGGGAACATCCCCTCCTTTGTTCCCAATGCTTTCGCTGAACATAGAGTGTATAGGCTTCTCTAGCAACATCAAAACGTCTGCCGTATGTTCGGTGGAAGCGGGAACATCCCCTCCTTTGTTCCCAATGCTTTCGCTGAACATAGAGCAGACGTTTTGCGTTCAAACGATATACCCCCAAGCCACATGTTGACAATCACCCATCGTTTAGGTATGATGATGGAGCTTTCTTAGCAATTTTTTATATGGGAACACGAAAAACAAACAATACACTCAAAGCCATTGCACGCGCAGCATCTCTGAAAAAACAAGCGGCTGCGAAGATTAAGCGTGACAAAAAAGGTCCATCAGCTGGAGCAAAACTTGCTGAAAAAATGGGTGAAAAAAAATAAAAGTAACTGGTGTGCCACGTGGCGGCGTCTCGGGTGCATCACTATCTGTGTCATGTAAAAACCTCCTTTCAGGTCGTCACGTGACACGAAAAGCAGCTACGCCGCTTTACGTGGATCGGTAGTTCAACTGGTTAGAGCACTGCCCTGTCACGGCAGAAGTTGCGGGTTCGAGTCCCGTCCGGTCCGCTCAATGTCTTAGTCGCAAAATCATGTCGTTTTAAGAGGGCTTCAAAGCCTTCTTTTGTTTTACACTCAGCCAAATTTCCACTAAAAAAGTTATAATCTTGTTCACTATGTCCCGTATAGAAAATTTGCAAGCGCTGATTTTTTTGTTACAAAAAAAAACAACCCATCGTGAGTTGCTTTTTGTTCCCCCCGACGCTGTCGTTGAGAACATTGTCAGGGACTCCTTTTGTTGTAAAAAAACAACGTTACACTAAGTCGGTCTCCGGAGAAGGATGATCCCGGAAGTAATAAGGTTGATCACCCTTGTACACGAGTTCAAATCCCTGTTCTTCGGCATCAACGCGCCGCATGAGCGTGTATCTACCATTAACCACGCAGAGCACGTTGTGCCAGGGCGTATTCCACCCAATGTTCCCCGGGATAAACTGCCAGCTGTACTTTATGCCAGCTTTCGTGCTCGGATGACACGAAAGGCGAACAGCATCGGGATAGTGATGCGTAATGAGCCGAGAAAATGCCTCGCTGCGCATCAGCATCTGCTTGCCGACTCGACCCGCACGCTTGCGGATCTGACTCATGCTGAGACCTTCGGGCCAGACGATGTCCGTCTGCATGAAGCGACTGAGCCCACAGTATAGCATGTTCGTGTCTGGTTCTAGTCTGATCCGATCGTTGATCTCTTCCTCGCTCTGTCCAAACTGGTCGAGCATACTCTTGAGCGCAGTCTCGATGGTGAGATCATCGTGGAAAAAGTCAAGAAGCGTCATTATCTTGATCGGCGTACCAGCTGCCATACGGACGCAACGCTCATGGTACTGAGTAACAGCTTGCTCCGACAGATGCAAGATGTCGCGAAACACGAGGCCGTCCGTGACAACACGGACCACTACGCCGGGCTCGTATGCATCTGTACAAAGATTGGCGAACCGAACGAAGTTGCCGAGAGCAACCTCTTCCGCACCATCAGGAAGAGGACCGAGTGTCTTCTCAGTGTGGTTGGGCGACTTCGCCGGAAAAGCCGAGAGAACAAACTCGACAGGCTTTCCATCGCAGACGAAGCATTCGATCTTTCGTTTCATTGCCTCCCGTCCAACGGCTTCGAAGAGGTCCTCGCTTGGCTTTCCAGGCTTGCGGAACTGCTCGAATATAGATATCAATTGATCCGTCTGCTGGCTCATTACCCCCCCCCAGTTGTTGATTGTTTTTTCTCTGTCCATGAATAGGACAAAAAAAAATATCACAAAATATTCCTTTTGTCAAGTGAAGTTTTGTATGGCTGAGTGCTATCTGGAGTCCCACTCTTGTCCCGCATGAAATCTATACATAAAAACTAACGTCACTTACTTACACAAATTTGTTTGTTACAATTTTAGTGCGTGCAGAGAGACTAAAATTTTTAAAAACAAAAAACCACCATATACTGGTGGGCTTTTGTTCCTCCCCCCAACGCAGCGTGTCGTGTTCCCGTTGAGGGAAGGACGCTGTCGTTGGAGGGTTATCCTCCTAGTTGTACGGGGTCAATACCCCGCTGTGTTGTAGAGCCGAAGACTACTCTTCTGGCGCTTCAGCCTTCTGCTGCGAGCGCAGGAATTCCTCGAGGGCTTCTGGATCGACCTTGTCGAGGCGATCGCTCTTCAGGAGCGTATCCCGCTTGCGTTCGCCTTCTGTTCGATCCACGTCCTTCTTCACCTGGACCTGATTCTGATCCAGTCGCTGCTGGGCCGGATTGGTGTCCGTGAGATGAATCTCTTGGATGTCCAGCTCGCTGCAGGTGATAATATGCTCGCCGTTGTCAAGATAGGTACAGGTGACATGGTCACCTACCTTCATGAAAACGACCTCCGCATTCTCGGTCGAGTTGAAGACCTCGAACCTCTTAGGGGCATCTTCGAGCATGAAGGGAATCAAACTGGTGCTGCCATCCGAGGAGTTGTACAGCATCCCCAGACGGGAGATCTTGCCCGTCACAGTGATCGTCATCGTCATCCCGCTTCCACCTGGAGCGACGCGCTTGTCCTTCGCCTTGGAGCGCCCCATACGGTAATCCTGCAATGCCTGGGCAAGAGTCTTGCCCTTGCCAGTCACCGAAACGTTGTTCAGGCTCACCAGGGAGACGCCCTTGAACTGCCCCTTGAACTGCATTGGGACGACGTAGACGAGCTCACCGTCGATGTTGTAGGGGACGAGCTCGCAAGGCTCGTATCCCTCGAAATTGCTCCACATCGATCTGGCAGCATCGTAAGCGCGGGACTCGGTCACTCCATTGGCCTTGTAAAGCGAGGCCTTCATGGAGCGGGCGTTGATGAGCAGGAATCCTGTCATCGCCGAATCCCCCTTATTAGAACTGGTGAGCCCAGTGAACCACTGAGCGCCGTTCTCTTCGTCGTATGTCAAGTACCAACCAGGGGTCTGTTCTTGCGACTTGTCGTCATGCAAGACAACATCCCACCACGTCTGTTGGTTGAACTCTCCCCAGTATTCGACGTTGTAGTCGATGAACTCGAGCGGAATGGAGCGATCGACCCAGGCAGGCACCTGCTCGCCGATGGGGTACTCCTTGAATTCCCCTGTCTGAAGGTCGAGCACCACGACGGCCTTGGCACGAAGTCCGGAGTAGCCGATAGTGCGCTCCGCAACGGTGACCGTGTAGTACGGACGCCAGCTGTCATCCGGCTCGAAGGTCCAGTCGTTCAAGATCTCGTTCATGTAGCCGTTGTTGCGCAGATGGCGCTCGCCGATGAATTCGCGGCTGGCGCTGTTGAGGTACTTGATGTGAAGATCTTCTCCCTTGCTGTCTTTCTGAACAGCCTCGCCAGTAGCGTAGGGATCTTCGGCTGACACCCGGAGATAGCCAGGCACCTGCTCATCTTCTTTCCACTTCCAGTATCCATGGAACTCGACCGGGAAGATCCACCAGAGCTGTCGGTTGATGAACTGCTTCGTAGGCGTTCCGATCTCGTATCTGGACCCAGGAATCGAGCCATCTGACGTCTTGAACTTGGAGAGCGCCTCCTGTGCCTTTACCGTCGCCATCTGGACATCCACCAGGCAGATGTGAGCCGTATCCGTCGGCTCCATCACGGCATTTAGGTCGGAGATGACTTCCACTTCGCCGATCAGGGCAGCCTTGTGGTCGAAATTCCACAGCGTGGTTGTGTTGATCAATCTCGTCCATCCAGCGTACACGCTCAGTGCGGCAATGACCACTAGGGATGGAAGAGTTGCACGATTCGGCGTGGGTGGGTCTCCA
>Ga0075953_132_pt1 | contig 8587 bp, 5 predicted proteins | sample RifGroA2_FD_68017 | JGI IMG/M metagenome (GOLD analysis project Ga0075953, IMG submission 68017) | Parcubacteria (Magasanikbacteria) bacterium GW2011_GWA2_43_9 | reverse complement strand
TATGTTTTTGTAGTGGTTAGTATGGTTTTGAATTTGGTGCCTTGGAATTTTGCTAATATGGCGACTGCTCCATGGGGGACAGCTACATTGATAGAGAGTGATAATGCCGGAGATGCATCTCTTTCTGATATTGCTTATGGTCCAGATGGGACGGCAATGGCGGTTTGGAAGCAGTCGAATGGTATGGTTTTTGGTGTGAGTAAATATAGTATTTATGCAAGTAAGTACAATGGTACAACTTGGAGTGCTCCTACAATTTTGGAATCTGATCAAAATGGTGATGCTTCTTCCCCTAAGGTAGCTATGGACGCTACTGGAAATGCTATTGCTGTTTGGTATCAAAATGATGGAACAAGAGATAATATTTATGCGAATAAATATAATGGAACGTCTTGGGGAGGTGCTGTATTACTTGAATCTGATAATAGTGGCGCAGCGTACAATCCTAGGGTGGCTATGGATGGTAATGGAAATGCATTTGCTGTTTGGTTCCAGAGCGATGGGACAGATTTTAATGCTTACGCGAATAAATATAATGGCACGTCTTGGGGAGGGGCTGCCACGATCGAGTCTACTGCCGGCATGGTCCAAGACCCTCAGATTGCTTTTGATGGTAGTGGAAATGCAATTGCTGTTTGGTTTCAATCTGATGGGGTTAATTTTAATACTTGGGCAAATAAGTATAATGGAACGTCTTGGGTAGGGGCTGAATTGATTGAAGCTGACGATAGCGGAAATGTTGGTAATCCGAAAGTGGCAGTTAATAGTGGTGGGAATGCTATTGCCGTTTGGACTCAAAATGATGGAACAAGAGATAATATTTATGCGAATAAATATAATGGAACGTCTTGGGTAGGGGCTACATTGATTGAAACGAATAACGATGGTGCCGCGTCTATACCTGAAGTTGCCATTGATACAAATGGAAATGCAATTGCGGTTTGGCAACAGTCTGATGGGGTCAGAACTAATATTTGGGCAAATAAGTATAATGGAACGTCTTGGGTAGGGGCTGCATTAATTGAAACTGATGATACTGCTTCTGCGCAGGCTCCTCAGATTGCTTTTGATGGTAGTGGAAATGCAATTGCAGTTTGGCATCAGTCTAATGGTGTCAGAAACAATATTTATGCGAATAAGTATAATGGAACCTCTTGGGCAGGGGCTGAGGTTATTCAAGAGACTCTTAGTGAAAATGCTTATACTGCTAATATTGATATGGATAGTACTGGAAATGCTATTGCTGTTTGGGAAGAGTATGATGGGACCACATCTAATATTTGGGCGAATACATATACAGGAAACACCCCCCCCACTCTCACCACACTCACCGCAACCCCAGCGACGGACGGCACCGGCGAGGTGACAATTTCAGCGATTGCAGATGACGCAGATAACAATAGCCTCTCACTGAGCTACCGCTACTCGAGCGGTGCATGTGCCACATACGATGGAAGCCAAGCAACAACGACCCTCGCAAGTAGTATCTCAGCAAGCTACGGCAGTAGTGATGTGACCGTAGATAATAGTGAAAGTACTGGCTACCAACTCACAAGTGTGACTACCACCCCAGGAGCACAACCACCACCGTCACCCTCGACAACACCGCTCCTAGCGCCCCAAGTATCACCGGGTTCACCATCGCAAGCACCACTCTGACACCAGCATGGAGTACGGCAACCGGTGCCTCAACCTACACAGTCAGTAGTACAGTAGAGAGTGCAGTGACTACCTCATCTCTAAATTATCCGTTTACCTCATTGACCCCAAACACTGTATACAGCTTCCAACTCAAAGCAACAGATAGCTACGGGAATGCTACAAGCTATTCAACCGCCACGAGTACATATACCAATCCTGCGCAACCACTCAGCGTGTCAGCCGTGGCATCAGGCCCAAGCGCAGTACAAGTGAGCTGGACAGCAAATGGGAATCCAACCAGTACCCTCTACAAAGTATATAACGCAAGCAATGGTATCATCATCGGCACCACAACAGGTACCACATACATGGATACCGGCGTCTCGTCAGCCTCAAGCTACTACTACGCCGTCCGCGCCGTGTATGCCTCAGATAGTACCAGCTATGTCGAATCAGCTGCGAGCGCAATAGTGGCAACTCCATCCCAAGCAACCAATGTCTCCATGACGGTGAGCACCGCAACAGCAGGTGTAGAGATACCATTTTCATTCAGTGATAGTGCGGAGAGCCACACGGTGACCTTGAATAGTATTTCAAACGGTGTTGCAAGCATCACAATCCAATCCACCCCAGTAACAGTGTCTCTTGGTGGAGGCCAAAGTCAGAACATAGACACGGATGGGAATGGTCATAACGATATGACAGTCACCATGGTAAGCGTTGGCTCAAGTGATGCAAGCTTTACCCTGACATCTATCTCGACTGCCGGCGGTGTGCTCAGTAGCCCCCCAACCGTAGATACCACAACAAATGAGAACCAACGCGCCATGCTCATCAATGAAGGAACAGAGACCACCACCACACGAGATGTACGTTTGTCATTTCATGTGACCGGCTCAACCCTGATGGCCATATCCAATAAGGCAGCATTTGATGATGCGTCATTTGAATCCTACACAGATAGCAAACCATGGACCCTGACAGAAGGGAATGGGACAAAAGTGGTCTACGCGAAGTTTCGTTCTTCACGAGGTGGGACCATTATTTATTCAGATACGATTACACTCACAGGACAAAGCTTTGATGATCATTACTACCGCATGTACGAAACGACCATTTAAAAATAGTTCCACATACTTTACGTATTTCCCAACATGGAATAACGTAAGAATCACGACAGAAGCAACCCTGAATAGCGTTCCAAATGATACCCTCAATTTCATGCCAGCCGGACCACTGTATGATCCACAATACGGCGCATTGGTAAAGACAGTCACTGATCCGAAAGTATATCTTTTGCTCAATGAGAAGAAATATTGGATCACTGATGAAGATGTGTTCAATACACTCAAATACCAATGGACATGGATCGAAGACATTGATCAGCGCTTGCTAAATAAATACACGATAGCAGAAGAAATAACCGACAAGACAACGCATCCTCAATACACGCTTATTAAATACACAAACAATGCCAAGGTATATAGACTTGAACCTAACCCTACCAACAGTACCCTCACGATAAAACGCCATATTGCGAACGAAGCCATCTTCAAAGCTCTCGGCTTCCGCGATGACCGTATTGTCACGGTTTCTGATACTGAAGTGTATACTGATGGAGACGTGCTTGATGCGGTGGAATAGTACATAACATAAAAAAAGCCCTCCTGTTGTGGGGCTTTTTTGTTTGCTCTTGACAAGTCTTCTTATTTCCTGTAGTCTAGATTTTGCTATATTTAACTCACCTGAGGAGGTGAAACACATGAGCGAAATAAAACGAAAAAAGGGAGAATCTTTTGAAGCATTCATGCGTCGTACAAAGCAGTCATGGCGCAATTCTGGCAGTATTCTGCAAGCTCGAAAAATTCAATATTTTATTCCTTCAAAGAGTAAAAATGTTGGGAAAAAGCGCGCAGTAAAACTTGCTAAAAAAGTTTCAAAGTTCAACTACCTGAAAAAAACAGGAAAACTCCCTGTGGACGCAGACATCTCTCGCGTCGCATAACACAAAAAAACCACATACTGTGGTTTTTTTGTTCAGTGTTTGATATTCTATTACGTACGTGGTATTGCGAAGAAAGATTACGTCTCGCTTCGCTCAACTAAGATTATATTTTGCTAGCGCAAAATAAGACTAAAAGATTACTTCATGAGCCGAAAGTGTATGCAGATGATGTGCGTTCTTCTCAGTATGTAACATAATCTTCAAATCTTTTTTGCCGCTAGGCAAAAGTAGTCTTAATGAAGCGAAGCTGAATGAAATCTTTTTGTACAGAAGTAAAAACATTCATATTTATCATTCATAAACTATGACCCTACAAGAACAACTCCAAGCAGATATGATTGCAGCCATGAAAGCAAAGGACACGGAAAGGGTCCGTGTTCTCAGAAATGCGATTGCTGCTCTCAAAAATACAAAAATTGAAAAAGGAGAAACATTCTCTGAGGTTGATGCTGAGGCAACGCTCAAGACTCAGGTAAAACAACTCAAAGATGCAAACAAAGATTTTGCAGCTGGCGGACGAGATGATCTCGTGGCACAAAATGATGCAGATGTTGCAGTTCTCGAGACATATCTTCCAGAGCAAATGTCTGATGAAGATCTTGGAAATATTGTTGCAGACACACTGCGTGACATCGGGGCAACTTCACCTCAGGACATGGGAAAAGCCATGGGAGCCGTGATGGAAAAAGTAAATGGCAAGGCCGATGGTACCCGAGTCAAAGATGCTGTCATGAAGTATTTGCAATAAATACAGAAATTTTCTTTCATAAAAACCTTCATAATGCTATGAAGGTTTTTTATATCCACATGAGTATGGCATGATTGCTTTGTTTGAATCCAGATATTTTGCTATAATGAAAGAAATCTTATAGTTCTCATCTCATGAGACGATTTCTTACATTATTTCGCTGCAGACGCGCGATGAGTGCTCCATTTTTGGTAGCACTTCTTCTGTCTCTTTCTTTGAGTGGAATACTCCTCTCTGTGCCACATGTCGTGCATGCCACTGGTGGAGATTTTGGCATTGAGCAGGTAGATCAACAAATCGGTCTTTCTGGGAATTCCATAGTTGTCATTATTCTTCGTGTTATTCGTATTTTGCTTGGTTTTCTTGGGCTCCTGCTTGTAATTATGATTTTGTATGCAGGATACACGATCATGACCGCTGCTGGAAATGAAGAAAAAGTAAATACAGGGAAAACAATATTGCAAAATGCTATTATCGGGACGGTGATTATTATGTTTTCCTTTGCCATTGTACAGTTTGCGATCACTGTCCTTGGAAGAGCTACAGGACTAGGACCATCTCCATCAGGAGGACAGACCCCAAGTATTGAAACGTTTGCGGGTGTTGGTTCACTTGGTCAAGTAATTACGGATCACTACCCAGTACCAGATCAAATAGCTGTATATAGAAATACGAAAATTGTTATTACGTTTTCAGACGACATTGACCCCGCAAGTATTGTAAACAATGATAACAACACATGTTGGGCATCAGATGGTAGTGGATCAGTCGAGATAGGAGAAAATGGTGAGGCGTGTCAAAAAATAGACGGAGAAGTTATTCCGTATTATGGAGATTGTATCCAAGATGTTTGTGATACATTAAAAACAGATGTTATTTCTGTACATCGATTGAGCGATCAAAAAGGGACGATAGAAGGGGAGAGTATTGGGGCCGATGTTCGGGTTTCTTATGAAGAAGGCATTGCTCATACATTTGTGTTGTACCCACATGCGTTGTTGGGAAATGATGCTGAAGATCAATGGCATAGAGTTCTCGTCACAAATGATGTCCGTAACAAAAAAGATGAGGGAATTTTTGATCTACAGTCAACGGATTCTTATGCTTGGGAATTCCAAACAAATACAGATGTTGACTTGACACCCCCCTATGTTATCGATGTTTCACCGAATCCAGGAGAAACAGTGAAAAAGAACAGAATATTGAAAATCACCTTTAATGAGCCTGTTGATCCCATGGCAGTACAAGGGCTCGTTGGTCCAAATCAATCATTTAGTAATGTTCTTGTGAATGCATTGCCAGGTGAGACTGCCCCAGCAGATATTGTTCCTCCATTGACTCAAGGTGATGCTACCTATACCCCTAGTTTTGTGACGTTTACGACTGATGCAGGATCGAATGCAAATGGATTACGTTTTTCGGAAGGCTTTTTGTATGCTACATACGGAAATAGTGTCATAAAATTAGCTCCTTCTTTTGAGACAACGGATACCTTGATTGCAACAGGACAAGCATTCAATAATACCGGAAGTGGTAATATACGTGATGTACAGATAAATGGTTCTCTCATCTATACTCTTGGAGATAATGGACTGTTTGTGTATGACAAAAACACTGGGGAACAAATAGGAACATACACAGCAGATATCTCAGCGCCTACAGCAATGGCTATCTCAGGGCAATATGTTTTTGTAGGGGATGGTCAAGGTCTGAAAGCCATTGACGCAAGTGATCCAGGAAATTTACGTTTGGCATCACTGTTTCCCTATACTAACATGGCAAATATGGCACTGAGTGCGGATGGTCAGACAGCCTATCTTGTCAAGGGATCCCCAAAGATGTTTACCGTCGTACATACGGCCGAACCAGAGAATCTTACAGTACTAAATGAAATAGCATTGCCATCATCGCCAAAAGAAATTGCCGTATTTGGTACGAGAGTATATGTCAGTGTTACGGGAGGTATGAAAATTATTGATGTGTCACAACCTACCGTTGATTTGCCGATTGTACAATTTTATCCAAAATCATTTGGAACTGATGGTGGGGAAGTGACATCTCTTGTTGTCGATGAAGAGAGATTATTCGTTGTAGAATATTTCAATGTAAAATTATTTGATTTGGCGAACAATCCAGATGAACCGTCATTGCTCTTTTCATTTGCAAACACAGATATTCCTTCTGAACTAGGTGCTGTCATCAATCTTTTGACTCCACTCGCTGATACGGATAGAACGGTGGTGAGAAATGGAGATTTGTTGTATTTGACACAATCAGGTTTTGGGATCATGACAATTCGTCTTGATAGTGCGCAAAGCGATGTCGATTTAGGGCAGATAGGTGAAAGTGATGTGGAAACAGGCGGCGCTATGGTGGCTGGACAATGGAAAATTACAAATGGCTATCGGACGATAGAATTTGTCTCAAGTGTTCCTTGCGGTAATAATGTTATGAATAGTTGTGGAGAGCCTGTATATTGTCTTCCCACCGCATGTGAAAGCTATGATAAAACGTGTACTTCCTCTTACGCTGTTTTTGTCAGGACAGCGTCATTAAAAGAAAGCGAAGGGGCATCATTCTTGTCAGCTGGGTTATTTGATGGTGTTGTGGATATGGCTGATAATGCACTGGATAGTGCTCCTGGCGTAGACAGTTCGGGGAGTCTTCCTCCAGGTGCGCATGATGAACAAATATATGAGTCTACCGGATGGCGGCATAAAGCTCCGATTGTTGGAGATATAAAACAGGTCAGTACGGATGAATTGTACCCAGATAATTATTGGTGGTTTTTTACTGTTGAAAATGATGTTGACACGAGGGCGCCCTATATTTCACAGGTAAACCCAGGTGTTGATCAGCAAGGAGTCTCTCCTTCGTCACCTGTCAATATTTATTTTAGCCAAGAGATGTCACTAGATAGCTTTGATGGCATTAGTATAAAAGAATATCCAAGTACAGGTGTAGGATTGGGATATTATCGCTCGAGCGATGACGTCGTAGAAGAAGAAACTATTGGCGGCGTACCGCAGCAGCTCACAAAAAGTATTTTGCACTTATACCACCCCGCACGACCGTTTGGTGCTGGAGGAGATGATCGATACTATTTTACAACCGTTCCAGGAGCCGTGAAGGCGCTCAATGGATTTTGTATGTACCCTGGACGTGGGCCATATGATGATGTTCCTCAAGTTGGTATTAGTACACCAGCTTGTGAAGTAAGCTATGGAGCTGATTGGGAAATTACACAGGTGAGTGACTCATGTCGTGCACTCCTGGTTGATATAACAAGTAGCACTGACACGGCTTGTATTACCACGAATGATTCCGTGCCAACAGCTGTCGATGAAGTACAAACCTGTATCAATCAATTGAGTACCCCATCCGTAAGTCCTACTAACTTTGTTTTGCCTTAGGGATTATGTTTTATACTTTTTTGAAAAAGAATCGAACGCAAGCATTTGTCTTGATGCTTTTGATAACCATAGGTATTTCCTTGTTTGTTCCTGAATTAGTGCATGCTACGAGTGCTGATTTTGGTCTTCAGCAAGTGACAGATCAAGGTATTGGACTGAGCAATCAATCTCTTCCTCTCACCATTACAAAAATTGTGAGAATTGTGTTAGGTTTTTTGGGGCTTATTGCGGTGGTGCTTGTATTGTATGGTGGTTATGTGTATATGACAGCCGCTGGCAATGAAGATAAAGTGGCGCAAGCAAAACTTATTTTGAGAAATGCCCTTATTGGATTGGCAATTATCTTTTTTTCTTTTGGCATTGTCCAATTCGCAATTATTCGATTGGGGCGCGCGACTGGATTGGATATCGCCCCCACGGATCCGTATGTGTGTACCGGTGTACATTGCGGACCCATTCCTCAATGTTTGGACAATCATTTTGCTGCGTTGAGTGTCACCCCAACACAAACAAATACAGGGATGAATAATGTGGTGGTGAGAGCCGTCTTCACACAAGGAGTTGGGACATTGCCTGAAAATGTATTGACTATTTCAAATGGTCAACAGAATATAACGAGTCAATTCGCGTATCAGTTTGTCCCCGGGACAAACAATACCGTGCTGGAAGCGGTGTATGCAGGTGGTGTGAATGGTGAACATTGTGCAGCAGAAGGGTATCAAGGAGAGTCTGATTGTTTCCCTGAAGGCACATATACCGTAAGCCTAAGCACTTATTTCA
>Ga0075953_119_pt1 | contig 13426 bp, 5 predicted proteins | sample RifGroA2_FD_68017 | JGI IMG/M metagenome (GOLD analysis project Ga0075953, IMG submission 68017) | Parcubacteria (Magasanikbacteria) bacterium GW2011_GWA2_43_9 | reverse complement strand
ACTCCCAGAATCCGAATCTGAAACACAAGATCCAGGGGATCCTGATGCAACTGCAGGCACAGAGACAGATAGTGGAGATCCTGGTACAGATACAAGCGCGCAAACTGGTACTGACACAGGAGGAACTGGTGGAAGTGGTAGCGGAGAAGAACTCGCTCTGGGTGACACTTCAGGAACTGGTGATTCAGATTTTTCTGGTTCTGGAACGGTAAGTCAAAGTACGAGTACCTTGCGAGTCGCTCTTGGTGCAACATTGAAAAATACGCAACAGAGCATACAGTCATTTGTGAGCTCTACAAGATCAGCGATTGTTGATGCAATCAGTGTGCCAGTCACCTATGTGACGGAGCGCATTCCAGAGCCAGTAAAGCAAGCCGCAAAAAAAGTACAAGAAGTAGCAGATAATCCACAGGTGGAAGAAGCAAATGAATATGTCGTGGCTCCAGCGGTCGCCGTCGCAAGTACAGCAAACATTGCTGTCGGATTTCAGCTTCCTCAATTGATTCTGTTCTTACGATATCTCTTTACACAACCAATCCTGCTCTTGCGTCGTCGTAGACAAAAACAGTGGGGAACCATCTACAATGTGTACACAAAACAGCCCGTGGATCTTGCTACGATTCGTGTGATTGATGCAAAAACAGGAAATATTATTCGCTCTCAAGTCACAGATCAAAAAGGAAGGTATTTCATTATATTGCCCGCAGGGTCCTATCGTGTAGAAATTCAAAAAACCGGCTTTACACAAGAAAGTGACGTTTTGCAAAAGCAACGTACAGACATCGTGTTTGATCGTTTGTATCAAGTAGGGTCAGTCATCTATGTATCAGAAAAGCGCGCAGAGCTCAATGTTAATATCCCACTTGAACCACTGACGAAAGACAAACCAACAAAAGAAATTCTTCGCGTGTATACAAAACAAGTCACGCAGTATATTATCAGCACGGTCGGGCTGTATATCAGCGTTCTTTCATACCTTGTGTCACCAACACGATTTGTCGGGATGCTGGTGGTATTGCATGTGGTCTTTTTGTATGCGTTTCATGTGCTCAGTAAAAAAATTAAACGAAAAGGGGCAATTGGTATCGTGCGCGACGCATTGAATAAACACAAAATTGGTCGTGTAGTCGTACGCGTGTTTGATGCTTCGTACAATAAATTGGTGGAAACCGTGGTTACAGATTACCGCGGGCGCTACGGTGCCTTGGTTGGACCAAGTACGTATTATGTGACGTACGAGAAGCAAGGATATGAAAAGAAAAAGAGTCCAGCTATAGATTTTTCTTCGGGAAAAGAAAACACTGGTGGTATTATTGCACGAGATGAATTGTTGCATCCGGCAGCACAGGCAACACCGGATCCTTCCACACGTACAACGCTTCCTACTCACACCGGTGATTCTCGACCTGCCCAAGACCCTACACGAACATTGGTCAAAGGCGGAGATATTTCTTCTGAAGCAGGGGATACACTGCGAGATATCGCGCAATTTGGTAAAGGGAATGATTCGTAGAGCGTGCCTACAATCTTTTTCCTGACTCCATTTCGACCAGTTTTGGCTGCAAAACACTCAAATTTCTTCGGAATAACACTATTCCCACTCAGTCTGGATCATGTTTTTTGCTCAAAACATGATTAAAATGGTTCTGGAAAAAAGATTGTAACAGGTTCTTAATAACTGTGATATACTATAGTCAGTATTCACAGTTATTTTAAGTGCGGTAAGTCAGCCGTGTTCTTTTGTCTAGAGAACGTAATCTTAGGCAAAATACCTATAGACTTCCGATTGTGTACCAATTTTTTTCTTTTTTCAAAACTCATGAAAAGAGGCTCTGGATGACAGTGGTCATTTTTGGTATTGCAGTTCTTTCAGTTTTACTCCCTCAGCTATATGATCGAGGATTGGATATTGCTGAAGCAGGAGATGGAAGTTCCGGGAATCCGTGGACTGTCTGTGCAAGTGGCTGCGATTTTACGACACTTACCAGTGTGTTTGCGAGTAGCAGTGTCCAAACCGGAGACTTTATTACGGTAGGTGCGACATATGCTTCTTCCACAGAAACATTTCCACTTACGTACAATGCCAAAACAAATATCACCATAGATTGTGAAAATAGTGGTGCTGTGATTGGTACGGATATTGGTGCGCAACAAGATATTCGTATCACATCAAATTCCACCATTCAAAATTGCTCCCTCAGTAATACACGGGTGTATTATCAGGCAGTGTCAGATGCTTCGCTTATTGGGAATACCTTTGCTACGTCCACAATCGGAACGATCTATTTCGATGGTGTTGGATCGGGAAATAGCGCATCGAATAATACCGGTGTGAATAATATTTACATCGGGGTAGGACAACAAAACACGACTGTGACGAGTAACACCATTCAGACATACCATGCCGCAACGGAAAATGCGTCCATTGCCTCATTGAACGCTGACACACTTACGATTACGTCAAACACGATTCATTCTTATGAAAGCTCACTTAATCATTTGATATATCTTTCTACCGCAGACACGGTCTCTATTAATGGCAATGAGTTGTATTATTACACGGCACCAGCATCAAACGGAGCTATCTATATAGAAAATGGTGCGAGTAGTACAGTAACGTCAAATTTTATTTCTCTTGATTCATCATTGACCAATAACGATGGAATTATTATCTACAATAAAGCTGTTGTATCGGGCAGTGATGCCATCGTAGATCATAATACTATATGGCTTTATGATAGCGGACAGACAGGTATCAATTTTTTTGATGATGCATCAGGAGTGGCCGATGGCATTACTCTCGCTGCTCGTTATAATCTGTTTTACAACGCGTCGACAACGAGTGCACTCGGCAATGGGTTTAGTACAACAAAATATAACAGTGGATCAACCTATACGTTTACCAATGATTACAATGGGTATTATCTGATAAACAATCAAATTTTGGATAATACGAGTGATACTTTTTCTCCAACTGTTGGCAGCAATTCCCAAACGTCACAGCCATATTTTAAACTTGGTGATGCAAGTGACACAAATGATACGGAACTTGCGCCATTTAGTACCTATCTTGACGTCAATGGCACAGAAGATATCGGATGGTATAGCGCTGCGCGTGGATCAAATTTTACGATTGATGACAATGGTACGATTGATTATTCAAGTATTCACGCGATTTCTACTGATGTTATTGCCAATAGCGTTGTAGACAATGATTCGTGGACGTTGGCAGCGGGTACGTATGATCAAGTCACACTCACCACGTCTACACGATTTTCTGGAGTACTTACACTTACTGGAGCAGGTGCCACTACCATTATTCGCCCAAATACAGATGCCAGTGCGATACAATTCACCGGTACTTCCGGTGCGACGGTACGTGATGTGGTGGTCCAAAGCGCAAGTACAACACAGCGCACTTATCAGCTCACAGGGATGAGTTTTGATTACGCTGGGAGCTCCTATGACGAGACTGCTGCGTTAGAGTTTGCCTCTGATGGGTATGCATTATTTATTGGTCAAGACTGTGCGACTGACAATGTTACCTATAGTATTCCGCCGACGGATGGCAATGATGTGACAGGATATCCTGGCATGGGTGATGATGGGTATCATCTTGCCCTCGTTACCTATTTAGGATCAAAAGTGACCATGCTTGTCCCCACAAGTACGGCGGCTGATCAAACGGCATTTGATGCATTGACAGACTGCCCTACACCTGATGCCTGGGTGGACAACATGTTTACGATAAATCCTGTGAATGGAAGATACACCTATCAAACGAGTAATGTGACATCTGCTGGCATTACTATTACAAATGGATATACAGATCCAGTTAGATTGATAGAAGCAAATACAGGTATGGCCGGGTTGCGTTTTATTGATAGTAGTAATAATACTATCTCAAACGTTACGTCGACTGGAAATTTTTATAATCTATCGTTTGAAGGAACAAGCGGAAGCAACATTGTTTCAAGTACGATTCTTGGTACGGCACTTGTGAATGATGTCTTTAGCTCTTCGACACTAAGTAATAGCTTCTATAATGTTTCCTATACTCCTTCACTGTTTATATATGGTGCTGGTTCGCTACTGGTAAAGTATGCGGTCAGGGCCTATGTAGAAAATAATAGTGCCAGCGCACTTGGCGGAGTCGGAGTTACATTTTTTTCTGCCAATGGTCTTGATACTGATACTGTCACGACAACAGACACCGGCTATACACCGTATACTGATTTTTTGACAGCGCATATAATGACATCTTCGACTCAGTCGGTTTTGAATGGTGGCTACAATCTCTATACACTCATTGCTGCAGCGACGAGCACCTACGGAGAGACATATGATGCAAATTCTCTCGATCAATTAAATGAAACGTTTACCATCACGATGTATCCTCCGCCTACGGCACCGACAGATTTTGCGACGACGAGTGTGTCTACGAGCAGTGTGGCATTTAGTTGGACGGACAATAGTGGAGATGAAACTGCCTATTTTTTTGAGTATACAGATGGTGTTTTTCCAGGAGTAGATAGTTCTCTCGGAATTGACAGTACTGCCACGAGTATCACTGGGCTCGGTGTAAACACACAATATACATTTCGAGTGGCAGCCCAGAAAAATGGATCAAATTCTATATATGATACGCTTGGACCAATGTACACTTTGGCAAATCCACCTGGCACAGTGAGTGTGACGACTAACGGCACCAATTCTTTGACGGTGAGTTGGGGCGCAAATAGTAATCCAAGTAATACAGAATATTACGTATCAAATGTAACAACTGGTGGTTCATCCACATGGGCGACAAGCACGTTCCAGACATTTAATGGGTTAACGGCAGGCACCCAGTATGAATTTGGTGTGATCGCGCGAAATGGGGACGCAGTAGAAACAACGACATCGACAGGTTCAGGAACGACTGATTCAGGAGGTGGCAGCGGCTCAACTCCACCATCATTGCCACCGGCTACAGAAGATCCAGGCGATGACACCTCTTGTAATCCAGAGACACAATCCTGTGAAGGGACACCGCCAGAAGCCCCCTCCTTTTTCTTTTCCATAAACAACGCAGCAGCATATACAAAAAGTACAGCGGTAATAGCCACAATAAATACAACATTTCCTGATGAAATCATGATTTCCACCAGTAGTCTCTTTATCGGTGCAACATATCAATCACCAGTTGCTTCACTGCCGTTTACGCTCAGTAGCGGTGATGGCGTAAAAACGCTGTACATCAAGTTTAAAAAAACCGTGGATGGTATTGCATACAGCTTTACCTCAAGTCAGACAATTATATTGGATACCCAAGTACCGCAAGCCCCAACAATACAAACGTCCAGCAGTGGGGTGGTGAATGGACAGATTGTTGGGCAACCACACTTTAGCGGTACCGCGGAGCCAGGTTCGACTATTCGAGCAAAGTATGAAAATAGTGATGGCAATACCGCGCATGAGGTCAATCCAAGAAATACACAATACACTTCTTCTCCATTACTTATTGCTGGTACGTACGGTGCGAATAGTCGCGGATTACTCTACCGCATGGCAGAAGATTTCATACAGCTTGCCGCCGTGATAGGAAATTACTATGCAACGGCTGATGCAACGACTGGTGCATGGGATGTAACATTTCCACTGGTGACGACACCAGGGGAGTACACGGTGACACTTTCGGCTTTTGATACAGCAGGAAATGAATCGACAGCATCGCCACAAGTGAGCTTTACTATTCCGACAACCGTTGTGGTGGTCGGCTGTACTGATCCCTCTGCAGTGAATTTCAATCCAAACGCAACACAAGATAATGGCACATGTCAGGCATCAGTACCTGGCTGCACTGACCCAACGGCGTACAATTACAATGCAGTTGCAAACACTGATAATGGTAGCTGTGTTCCTGTGATTTTGGGATGTCGAGATAGTAGTGCCACAAATTACAATCCACAAGCAAATACAAGTAATGCAAGTTGTGTCTATGCACAAGACGAGCCTGAGACACCAGCGGATCCACAAACTGATCCAGCAGAAACAGACAATACAACCGAACAACCGTCACAAGAACAGTCCTCAGGAGAGACAAATGCGACGCAAGATTCATCAGGTGGTGGAAGTGATGACGGCAGTACTGATATAGGAGGGGGGAGTGTTGGAGTTGCGTCGTCAACAAGCACAGATCGTGCCACGAGTACGATCAAAGCCTTCACCACTACTGTCAAAGAAACACAGGAAAAAGTACAAACATTTGTGAGTTCCACGCGCGCGGCTGTTGTCGAGGCATTCACTACGCAAGTGGATGCGCTTGTAAAGGTAATTCCTGTTCCTGTAAAGCAAGCAGCAAGAAAAGTGCAAGAAGTAGCAGATAATCCACAGGTAGAAAAAGCGAACGAACGCATTGTCGCCCCGGCTGTCGTGGTAGCAGGCACAGCCAATGTTGCTGTTGGATTTCAACTCCCCCAATTTTTTCTCTTTTTGCGGTATCTCTTTACCCAGCCGCTCTTGCTCTTGAGACGTCGTCGACAAAAAAGCTGGGGGACAATCTATGGCGTTTTTGATAAACAACCGATTGATCTTGCCACGATTCGTGTCATAGACAATGTCACGGGCAATATTATCCGTTCACAAGTCACAGACCAAAAAGGAAGATACTTTATTTTGCTCTCACCCGGCACATATCGTATCGACGTAGAAAAAAAAGGATATACACAGCAGAGTCCTATTTTGAAATTGCATGCATCTGACATTGTCTACGATCATCTGTATCGTGTTGGCAGCGTGATATCTATTACAGAAAAAAGGAGTGAATTGAATGTAAATATTCCCCTGGAACCTATAACCGAGGACATCCCGACAAAAGATATTATTCGGTTGTATACAAAGGGGGTTGTGCAATATACCATCAGCACCATCGGATTACTTATGAGCCTGCTGTCCTATGCTGTATCGCCAAATCGATTTATTGCATTACTCGTATGTGTCCATATCGGCTTTTTCTATGCGTTTCATATGCTCAGTACGAAACGAAAGAAGACAAATACCGTTGGTACGGTGCGGAATATACTCAATAAGAAACGCATAGGACGGGTCGTCATACGCGTGTTTGACGCGACGTATAATAAACTCGTACAAACATTAGTGACTGATAGAAAAGGTCGGTATGGTGCACTCGTCGGACCAAGTACCTATTATGTCACCTATGATAAACGTGGATATGAAAAGAAAAAAAGTCCCACTATTGATTTGTCTTCAGTCCTCACGCAGGGGCTTGGTGGAATGATAGCACGAGATGAAATGCTGCACCCAGCAGCACCTCTTGTTCCGTCAACGCCAGGGCAAGAGGCTCCGCAAGAAGCGCACAGCGAATCCGCACCGTCCGTACAAGATGAAAATTTTACTGATGAAATAGGACCTGATGGTACCTTGGCAGAAGATGCCGCAAAAAAATTGCAAGATATTGCTCAGTTTGGGAAAGACGACGCCTCATAGAAAAGTGTTGCTCATTTTTGAAAGAAAGAATGACCTGTGCTATACTACTAACCACTGATATGAGTAAGAAAGAACAGAAAAAAATTTTTACAAAAGACACGAAAAACATCCCTCGAGAAGAACGGCGTATTTTGTGGTTTGATGAAATCAATATTACAGATATCCCACTCGTGGGAGGCAAAAATGCATCTCTTGGAGAGATGTATTCAAAACTTACAAAAAAAGGTGTCCCAGTTCCAAATGGGTTTGCGGTTACGTCAAAAGCCTATTGGGAATTCTTGGCACACAAAGATTTAAAAAAGAAATTAAAAACAACATTGAAAGATTTGGATGTCAATGACATTCGAAATTTAAAAAAAACAGGGAAAGCTGTTCGAACACTGTTACTCAGTGCTGCGATGCCAAAGGAAATTAGTATCGAAGTCATAAAGGCGTATAAAGAACTTGCAAAAAAGACAGGACATACAAAACTTGCCGTAGCCGTACGATCGAGTGCCACTGCAGAAGATTTGCCAGATGCAAGTTTTGCAGGACAACAAGAAACATATCTCAATGTGTGTGGTGAAAAAGAAGTGCTTGATGCTGTCAAAAAATGTATTGCATCTCTTTTTACAGACAGAGCTATGTCGTATCGTGAAGGGCATGGATTTGATCATTTGAGTATTGCCTTGTCTGTCACTATACAAGAAATGGTACGATCTGAAACAGGATCAAGTGGTGTCATGTTTACCATGGATACCGAATCTGGATTTCAGGGGGTTACGCTTGTCACGTCAGCATATGGTCTCGGAGAATACGTCGTACAGGGCAAGGTTGTTCCTGATCAATTTTATGTATTCAAAGACGGGCTCATGCGAGGGAAAAAAGCGGTTATTAGTAGAACGCTTGGAAGTAAGCAAGTAAAGCTTGTCTATGGAAAAGGATCTGGAGTAAAACAGGCAAGGGTGTCACAAACCGATCGTAATAAGTTTGCGATTTCAGATGAAGAAGTGGTACAGCTCGCTACGTGGGGAGCTCAAATTGAAGCCCATTATAAAAAACCACAAGATATTGAATGGGCAAAAGATGGTGAAACAGGAAAGCTCTATATTGTTCAGGCACGTCCTGAAACCGTAAAAGCGCGAAGCAGCCATGCGGTGATTGAAAATTATGAACTCAAACAAGAAGGTAAAAGGTTGCTCACTGGTACTGCGGTAGGACAAAAAATTGGTGCCGGCAAAGTGCGTGTGATCGAAAAACGGGAAGACATGAAAACCTTCAAAAAAGGTGAAATTTTGGTAACTCGCATTACTGATCCTGATTGGGAGCCGATTATGCGTATTGCGTCAGCAGTCGTGACTGAGCAAGGAGGAAAAACAAGTCATGCCGCGATTGTGTCTCGTGAGCTTGGTGTGCCCTGTATCGTAGGAGCAAAAAATGCTCGCAAAATTTTAAAAAATGGCGCTGACGTAACCGTAAGTTGTGCAAAAGGGGATGAGGGAGTTATTTATAAAGGTATTCTTCCTTTTGAAGTCAAGCGTACAGAACTCGACAATATTCCAGATACGAAGACTGGCATCATGATGAATGTTGGAGATCCTGATCATGCATTTTCGTTGTCATTTCTTCCTCATGATGGTATTGGATTGGCTCGTCAAGAATTTATTTTTTCCAATTTTATTCGTATCCATCCTCAGGCACTGTTGCAATACAATACGCTCAAAGACAAATCTGCCAAAAAACGTATTCGAGAAATGACCATGGGGTATAAGGATAAATCAGAATACTGTGTGTCACGTCTTGCCGAAGGTATTGGTCGATTGGGTGCTGCAATGTATCCAAAACCAGTTATCTTGCGTCTTTCTGATTTCAAAACAAATGAATATCGTACGCTTATCGGCGGCAAGGAATTTGAACCGGAAGAACAAAATCCTATGCTTGGATGGCGTGGTGCAAGTCGCTATTATTCTGATGAATATAAAGAAGCGTTTGGTCTTGAATGCAAAGCGATCAAGCGTGTTCGTGAAGATTGGGGATTGGACAATATTATCGTGATGGTACCATTTTGTCGTACCCCAGAAGAAGGAGAAAAAGTGTTGAAAACAATGGAATCATTTGGTCTCAAACGCGGAGAACATGGATTGCAAGTCTATGTCATGTGTGAAATCCCAAGCAATGTGATTCTTGCAGAAGACTTTGCAAAGATTTTTGATGGCTTTAGTATTGGAAGCAATGATTTGACACAGCTCACACTTGGTGTTGATAGAGATTCAAGTTTGGTAAGTCATGTGTATGATGAAAATAATCCAGCCGTTAAAAAATTGATTAAGGATGTCATTGCCGTAGCGCACAAATATAAGAAAAAAGTGGGTATTTGTGGACAAGCACCAAGTGATTATCCTGAATTTGCAGAATTTCTTGTCCGTGCAGGTATTGATACTATTTCACTCAATCCTGATACGGTAGTAGATACGAGACGTCGTATTGCTGCTGTAGAAAAAACAGTAGGAAATACAGGAAGCAAAACACATAAGCCATTTCTTAGTCTCATAGCCACGCTTGGAGTTATTGGGGCCGGAATGATTAGTCTTGGAGCTGGATGTGGCGGTATTGTGCCACAGAGTCCTTCTGTGAGCGTCTCAGAGGTGTCTCCGTCAGAAATCCGTATCAGAGCAGAAGAAAAGGCTTTGGCACAAAAAGAAGCGGAAGTTTCCGGAGAAATGACTGAGGTCCTGATTGATGATTTTATTGATGTGAAGATGTCCTATCCTCTGCGTTGGCGACTCAAACAATGGCGTGGGGGAGTCACTGTCGAAGATCCTACGACAGGATCATATATGACCGTTTCTGAACAGCTTGTTACATCGCCATCTGATGTAAGTGTATCGCCCATTGCCGTAGATGGAGTCTCTGGGACTGTTCGCACCGTTATGATTGATGGAAAAGAAGTCATGGTCGCAGAGCTTTTGTACAATGGTGTCCCTATACAAGTCAGTGGAACAAGTGATTTTTTCCAAATAATATTTGATGCACTCGACTTTGTGAGTAGTACGAGCCCTGGTATTACTGATCAGCGTCCACTCAATGAATGGGATATCAAAGAAGGAAGACTCTGTGCACAAGTGATCACCTACGCAAAGCAATCGACAGAAGGTGAATGTCAGGCGTATGCAACGCCGTGTGATGTCCCTAGCGGATGGCAGGTGTGTGAGGGAGAATAGCATAAAACATATATCATATAACAGGTAACAAAAAGCCGGCGCATTGCCGGTTTTGTTGTATGGTACCGGGTACATGATATATGTTTTGACACTGTTGCATGATCTATTTTACTTCAGTCTGATATGGTGCAATCACCGTGTCACTATAGTGATTCATTTACGCATGGAGGATAAACTGGTATAGTGTCTGTGTTATTTCTCACATCATTGTATGCCCCAGATAGATTTGTCAAAAAAAATAGTGTTCACCTCAATACTGACCATTGCTTTCTTGGTCTTTGCCGCAACGCCTGCGCCAACGCATGCTGCAGAAACGCCAGAAGGATACACACCGATTACCTGGGTGGGGGAGTCTGGCATACAGAGTTTTATCAAAGCACCAGAGAGTGCCGGGTATATTGATTACATCACAGTGATTGATTTGACTAAAAATGATATCAAGCTTATTAGTACATCGACACCGCGGGTCTATGGGGGGGCGGCTATTTCACCATTTAGCGATGTGCTTACAAAAAATTGGCTCTTTGCGCGCGCTGTCGTTGAGTCATTCAAAAAAGGTCATCCAGAAGCAAAATTTATTTGGAATGCGCCGTTTTTTAATGTGGAAATGAGTACAACGGTGTTAAGTCTTGGCTTGAAATCGAGCGACGCAGAAGGACCATTCATTAATAGTGGTGCAAGGAGTGAACCTGATATGGCACAGCCTCGCCGTATGTTGATTATTGATAATACCGAACACAGGGCAAAGATTGCAGATTTTGATGCGACTGTTTTTGTAAATGAAGGAGATCAGGCAGTTGAGGGATTTGATCCCTTTGGTGTGCCGAGCAATAAAGCGGCGCAAGCATCACGCGTGTATCTCGGTGTGCGAAATGATGGCAAAGAACTTATCGTTTACTGTAGTAAAAGCGCTTCAAATCAAGAAGCAAGCAATGGCCTTTTGAGTGCCGGTGTTCTTCCTGAATATCAGATTCAAGTGGATGGGGGAGGCAGTGCCACATGTGGATACAATTTGCCTGGCCAATACTTTGTAGAGCCTGGCAGAGCTGTCCCTCATATCATGGGAGCAATTCCTTCGGTAGAGAAAGGTACGGTCACCATCAACAATCTCAACGTTCGTACAGGCGCTGGTGCGAATAATCCTGCTGTCCGAAAGCTTCCTCTTGGAGCAGAAGTGACCATGTATGAAGTGAAGAACGGTTGGGTGCGTATTTCTGACACAGAATGGGTATCTGCGTCGTATATCAAAAAAATACAGACACTCCCATATAGTGCAAAGGTAACGGTCGCAAATCTCAATGTTCGCAGTGGTGCCGGCTCCAGCTTTGCTGTGATGCGCAAACTTGCGCTCGGAGAAGTCGTGCAAGTACACGAAGAAAAAAATGGGTGGCTCCGCATTTCTCCTAGTGAGTGGGTGATGGGGACGTATGTAGAGTAGTGAATTTTTTAGCTATATCTGAATTTGAATACTATGTCCGAAGAAATAAACCCTTGTCCTTCATGTAAGTCTCCGTATGGATATGCGGTAAACACCGCCATATATGCATGCCCTGAATGTGGACATGAATGGAATATAGAAGAAACTACAGAAGAAGGACTCGTAGTAAAAGATATGAATGGCATTCGTTTGCAAGATGGAGATGCTGTCATCGTCATGAAACAATTGCCCGTAAAAGGTGCAGATCCTATAAAAGCTGGCACAAAAGTAAAAAATATTCGTCTTACCGATGGAGATCATAACATTGATTGCAAAATTGATGGATTTGGTGCCATGGCATTAAAATCTGAATTTGTAAAAAAGGCATAAGGGGCTTGGTATGCTCATTAAAAAGGTCATCTGGAAACAGATGATCTTTGTTTTTGAAGTTTTTATGTATTTCTAATGACGTGAAGTCTTTCAATGCAGAAGTACATATTGACAAAAAAGCTGATCTATACTAGGATGTGCTATCCTGCTCATACATATGTGTAGGGCTAAGTTGAGTATACCTGTATAGTCTATTTAGCCCTATTACCTTCGGTGGTAGGTGTGACATACATCGGTATTTCACAGGTGTTACAACCAACGTCCCTATGGGGACTTCGAGAGAGGTGTTTCCATGTCATACTTTTTGATTTCGCTTCTTATTGCCTTCGGATCGGTGTTTCTACCGAGTGTCGTGGGCATGATCTTCACGCAACACGCGCCAAAAAGAACTATGATTTTGGCGGCTGTCTTGTCCGTCGTCTATGCTTTGCTTCACTGGTGGGCAGTATGGGATGGCAGTGTGGGATTCTACTCACCTACGCCGTACTTCACGAGCATCATCATTTTAGTGAACGACTTGCCGTCTTGTGTCAGGCGATAGATATATATGCCTGATGCAAGTTCCCGTGCATCGAAAGTTACTGAGTAGCGATTTCCTTCGCTGGCTGTACCATCGAACAAGGTTGCTACACGTTGACCAAGTGAATTAATGACATCCAACCGTGCATTCGCTGTTGAGGCGACCGTAAATGAAATCGTTGTGGTCGGATTAAAAGGATTAGGATAATTCTGATCAAGACTGAAAACTGTCGGACCAATTTCAGTCACCATGGCATTCTTCTTCAGTCTACCAACATTCAGGAAATCACGTCCTTCGACAGGAACTCCATTTTGAGTTGTTCCCACGAGTATCGCTGACACATCATTATCGGTGAGTCCGCTTGCTTGGGTATCGAAATGCAGCATGAGGTCCACATCTCCATCACTATCG
>Ga0075953_128_pt1 | contig 14644 bp, 12 predicted proteins | sample RifGroA2_FD_68017 | JGI IMG/M metagenome (GOLD analysis project Ga0075953, IMG submission 68017) | Parcubacteria (Magasanikbacteria) bacterium GW2011_GWA2_43_9 | reverse complement strand
TGAATCAATCAAAGTACTTGCTATCGAATAGATGACAGAAGTACCAGAGTACTTCCTCCATCACTTGAAAGTTGAAAATCCTCCACCAGAGGATTTTTTTCGAGTATGGCATGAACGCGTTCCTTCATCACGCCACTCCCAATGCCATGAATAATGCGACACGCAGATTCATTGCGTGATGAAAAAGAAAACAAGGCATGCTCCAGCATATCTTCAGCCGTGTTCAGTGTTGTGATGTCATGCAAATCCAGTGTTGGAAGATCATCACGAAGGGACGCTGCAAAAAAAGAAATTGAATGTTGTTTCATAGTCTCGAAAGTATAGAGAGAGCCTATCATATACAACCCAGGAGAGCTAATCATCGGTTGCGCAGATGCGATGCATAGGCTATAGTACACGTCTATGCGTATATCTTCTCTCTCAAAGGTATGTTGTCTGCTCAGTGTACTCCTCTTCGCCATACCGCAGACAACATTTGCAGCCGACGCGCCATGGTGGCAGCGTGACACATCGACAAAACAAACGGCTCAGTCCGTACTCTCAAACACACGGATAGAGGCTGTACCGATCCCCGTGTTGTTTGGGTTTGAGCCAGCAGATCTTCCCTCAAATTTTGGTGTCCCTCGCTCTGGAGGCCGCACTCACGAAGGGCTCGATATCATGGCGCCACGTCGCGCACTCGTTGTGTCACCAACACAGGCGGTTGTCCATTCGTTTGGCGATGGGGCAAGTTCTGGTCTGTATGTGTACACGTACAACCCAGGTGGTGAAGTCTTTGCCTATATGCATCTTGATGAGATAGCCCCGAGATTGGAAAAAGGAGATCTGCTTTCACCAGGTGATCTGATCGGATATGTCGGGAATACTGGGAATGCAAGCGGCGGCGGCACGCATCTCCACTTTGAAATTCGTGACAGTGTTGCACTCGATCCCTATCCGCGCCTCACCGGATCGTTTTTCTTGCAAGAAAAAATAACATTCTTGAATACTATACTCTCCAGGCTCGACACTGCAAATACCGATGCACTCAGTACGGTAGTGGCTGCCTATTACGCAACAGATATGCGACAGGCGCAAGCCATGGGACTCGTGTTGCCAAGTAGTATAGAAGCAAAACTAGGAGCCGTGACAGCAACGGATGTCGTCTCTGCATATCAAGAAAGCAGCGGCACGTCAGGGGAAACAGTACCAACCAATACCACGCAACAAACCCTGCCAAGTGGTGTTGATGAGCAGGATGTGACACAGCTGCAAACTTTTTTGATAGAAACCAATGTCGGTGCTTCTGCGCAAGCCCTAGCAAAAGTCGGCGCAACCGGCTACTACGGATCACTCACCACAGCAGCACTCGCTGAATACCAGAGTGCAGTCGGTCTGAGTACCACATCTGGTGCATATGATCAAAAGACGCAAGACTATATTGCCTATGTATCCGGCGGCGTGGTAGGAAGTACAGGAGTGAATACCGCACCGGCAATTCCAGTGTCAACTCCACAGCAAAGCACAACACAAACGTCTGTTTCTCTGACCGACATGCCAACACAACAGTTGTCCGCAGGGGCGCACGGCGCTGCGGTAACATGGCTGCAAGCATTTTTAATAGCAAAACATATCGGCGCAAAAGCAACAGCACTACGTGAGATCACGGCAACAGGGTACTTTGGCTCTGTCACAACAGCAGCGCTTGCAGAATACCAGGCTGCGGTTGGTATTTCACCGGCAGTAGGATATTATGGCCCGGTGACGCGAGACTATATTCGCACCAATGGATAAACAACATCCAAATCATAAAAAACATCCCTTATAGGGATGTTTTTTTGTGAGGGAGGACTTGTGCCGACGGAGAGACTCGAACTCTCACACCTTTCGGTACCTGCTCCTAAGGCAGGCGTGTATACCAGTTTCACCACGTCGGCGTAGGACACAGTAAATCATGAATGGCAGAGAAAATCAAGATATCATTATGATCCCCTCCCCTTATGAAGGCTTCGTCGTGAGCTCAGCCGAACGGGGAGGGTTAGGGTGGGGTTGTCGGATTACCACAATACTTACGCAATCGCACTCATCATTCTCTCCACCGTTTCCACCACAGCTCTCGTCTGCTGATCCACTTCCACATGTACACGATCCCCTATTTCTACATTTCCAAACGTTGTTGTTCGCAATGTCTCAGGGATAAAGGCAACAAGGAATGCGCCCGACTCTTTGTCATAATCAACCACCGTCAAACTTACACCATCGAGTGCAATAAATCCTTTTTCAAACACAAACTTCTTGAGGTCTTCTGGCAATTGAAATCGGTACATGCCGTCTTCCTGTTTTTCAAGCAATGTTGCAATACCGTGTACATGTCCAGAAAGCAGATGTCCGCCTATTTCATCACCAACGTATATCGAGCGCTCAATATTTACGTCATCACCTATGTTCACTGCACCCAACGTAGTGAGATTCAACGTTTCGTTACTAAGATCAAACGAAACTTCATTGTCCGCAATGTTTACAACAGTCAGACACACGCCCGCAACAGAAACGCTTGCACCGATCTTGAGATCGTGAAGCAACTCATCAGTGAAATGAAGCGTGAGTGTTGCACCGTGATCATTTTTTTGGAATGATGAAACTGGTACGATTGATTGGATGATTCCGGAGAACATAAAAACAATTTCAAATTTTCAGGGGACACTGATGCTTTAGTACTAATGAAAGACTACTGCTATATTGCCATACTACTTCTGAAATGTGCATTCGTCAAATAAAAGAAATTGACACACATATTTTTATTCATGTATACTTTGTAAATTCAAGAATATATTGCATATATCAAAAAATTGAATTGCAGGTAGATATGGCATAACAAAAAAGAAGGGAGCAAAAAACCCACCGAATCAGTGGGTTTTTTGTTTTCATCAGCCAGCCATATCGTCGTGAAGAAACAGTACAGAGGAGAGAGACTTCCATGAATGGAAGAAAAGGGAGGAATGCGAGCAGTTCATGCGCATATCCTCCCGGTCCTCTGAAGTTTTTTGATACAAAAAACTTCTCCATTATTTCTGGCTATTTGATCAGGATCAACATCTCACATCTTATATCATATAAAAAACAACCACCACAAAACGTGATGGTTGTATCGTATCAAATTTTCCTAGTAAGTCTACCGTCCGCCGTATGGCTTGCGAGGTCCTCGTGAACCACCATTTCGGTCTCCACCAGTTCTTGGTGGGCGAGGTGGTGGTGGGACATAGCCTTCTGGCTTTTCAGTGAGTTCCTTCATGGTCAGGTTCACTCGACCAAGATTGTCAATTTCTTTGACTTTTACCTGTACTTTGTCCCCAAGCTTCAATACATCGCTTGGTTTATCCGTTCGCCCCCATGAAATTTCACTGACATGGACAAGCCCGTCTTTATTTGGCGTGAGTGAGACAAAAGCTCCGAAGTCTTCGATACGAACGACTTCTCCGTCATAGATTTCTCCAGCTTCGACCGTCTTTGTAATCATCTCAATCTGACGAACTGCTTCTGCCATAGCATCTGCATCGTTTGATGTGAGGAGGACGCGACCATCTTGTTCGATGTCGATCGTAACGCCTGTTTCAGCAGTAAGTTTCTTGATAGTCTTTCCACCAGCAAGAATTTCTCTTCGAGCTATGACAGACTGCACAAATGTTTGTTCCACAATGTCCCAGGTAAGTCCCTGTGTCTTTGTATCCATTTGCACGGCAGTAATACCATCATATGTTCCAGCAATTTTGAAATCCATACCACCTTTGCCATCTTCCACATCTTGAAGGTCAGTGATGACTTTCCATTTCCCTGAGCCTTCGAGGTCAGAAGCAAGCCCCATCGCAATCCCTGCAACAGCTTTTTTCATCGGCACGCCAGCTGCCATGAGAGACAAGGCAGACGCACACGTCGATGCCATAGAGCTCGATCCATTTGATCCGAGGACTTCACTCGTAGTACGAATAGCGTATGGGAAATCTGCTTCAAGAGGGAGCATGGGTTCTACTGCGCGCTCAGCGAGTGCACCGTGTCCAATAGCTCGTCGACTTGGTCCACGCATCCATCCTGTCTCACCATAGGTAAATGGCGCATCAGAATAATGGTGCATGTATCGCTTCAGCCCGTCTTCCATCATGTCGTCAAGAAGCTGAATATCTCCAGGCGCACCCAGTGTGACTGTCGTCAAGACTTGTGTATCACCACGCATAAACATGGCAGAGCCATGCACGCGAGGGATCAGGTCGACTTCAATATTGAGTGGGCGTACTTCAGTAATGGTACGACCATCAAGTCGTTGGTCTTTTTCTAAAATGCGTTTGGTAATTTCTGCGCCAACAAGATACTGCACTTTTTTCAAGACAAGCTTTACAATATCTTCTTCAACGCCCTGTTCGAGCAGATGCGCGCTGGTTGCTTCTTCAATAGCACTTACCATGGCGACTCGTTCTTTGCGTCCTGTTTTTACAGAATCAAACATCATGGTGTCTGCAACAGAGGCGAGGAATGCTTCGGCTTTCTTTTTTGCGTCAGCAACGTCGGATGATTCTCCGGCATCAGCAGACGGATAGACTTTTTCTTGTCCGATTTCAGACTGTATTTTTTTGATAAGCTCAATGACAGGTTGCAATTCATTGCAGCCCCACTTCATAGCATCTACAAAGTCAGTATCAGTGATTTCTGTTGCGCCTGCTTCTACCATGACAAGTTTTTCTGGTGAGCCGGCAACAATCATATCAAGATCTCCTTCTTTGACCATCTCGTCGGTTGGATTGAGAATAAATGCTCCATCCTTACGACCAACTGCGGCTCCACCGATAGGACCATTCCAAGGAATGTTTGACATCGAGAGGGCAGCTGAGGCAGCGATAAGACCGACAGCCTGCGTTTCTGCCGTGCCATCGATAGAAAGCGGTGTGAGGATCACCTGGATTTCATTTCGCATCGTGTCATCAAACAGTGGTCGGATAGAGCGATCGATAATACGACCAGAAAGCACGACCCAATCACTTGGTCGTCCTTCTCGCTTCATGAAACGGGAGCCTTTGATTTTTCCTGCTGCAGAAAGTTTTTCCTGAAACTCTACAGAGAGTGGAAAAAAATCCATGTCACTTTTTTTACTCGACATGATGGCAGTTGCCAAAATCATCGTGTCGCCATAGCGAACAGTGCAGCTTGCATTCGCTTGGAGTGCAAGTTTGCCGACTTCTATCGTCAGCGTGCGGCCTCCCCATTGGGTTGACCATTGTTTTACATCGAGCATAGATCAGCTTGATTTAGGTGCTGATCTGGAGAAGATAGATCTTTACCGTGCATCCATCTGGTGCACAGGCCTGAGACCTAGATTTCTCAAGATCAGCGTTTTTGAATAATGTCCTGTAACTCAGGTTTTCAAACCTGAGACGTTCATCTCGGTCAGGTCTAAAGACCTGAGTTACAGGGATTGGTTTGTTCGTCTCTTCGCAGCCGTGCGATCTGGAATCGTAAACTTTGCTTTGTCTTGTGACAGATCTATGAAATCATCCGCACTGTCGATCAGCCAACCAGACGTTGTCTCGCCAAAGGCGACGACTTCGACTTGCTTGCCAGAACTTTTTTGCAAATATTCTACAAGCGGCACATAGTCTCCGTCACCTGACACAATAACAACAGCATCGAGACTTGGGGCAAGACGAATAGCATCCACAGTAAGCCCTACATCCCAATCTGCTTTTTTATTCCCAGAGCTAAAGATCTGCAAATCTTTTTCTCGTGTTTCGATCCCAAGATTGTACAGTGCTTCAAAGAACGGCTGTTCTTCTTGCGTCTCGGTACGAACAACGTAGGCAATCGCACGAATAAGTTTTCTGCCTGCAACAGCTTCTTGTACAATGTTGCCAAAATTGACTTTCTTGCCAAACAAATTTTTGGCAGAATAGTACATATTTTGCACATCAATAAACACCCCGACACGTTGCTCGGGGTGTTTCAATGGATTCTTATGTTGCTGAGATTTCTGATTCATCTGCTATTTCTACAGTTTCTTCTTTTTTGGAAGCCTTTGTAAGTTTTTTTGCTTGCTTCAATTTCAGATCCAAAACAAGTGCTTCGTATGCTTTATTATCTTCTTTTTTCAAATAACGCAGAAGGCGTCGTCGTTCTCCTACTTTTCGGAGAAGTCCTCTTCGTGAGGAATGATCCTTATGATGTTTTTTCAAATGTCCCACCAATTCATCAATCTCTGTCGTCAAGATAGCGATTTGTACTTGGCTTGATCCAGTATCTCCCTCGTGAGTTTGATACTTTTTGATTACGTTCTGCTTTTTTCGCTTTGTGAGCATACATGCATTATGGTTACCAGGCCGCTCTGGGGCATGTCCGAAGAGGGTCCAGTCCTCCCAATAAAATTGGGAGAAAATATATTAAAAACATCATCACTATAGCACATTTCAGCCTTCTTGTCAATGGCAATAATCCAAAAATAGCTATATGTAGCCAAAAATATGAACGCCGCCCTTCTTCCTGAGGGGCGGCGTTTCTCCTTACTTACCCTCCGAAGGGGATATCTCTTCTTGAATATCTTGGTTGGTCCATACCCTCTCTGAAACAACCCCTTCATCGCCTGCTCGCCTTGGCGCTCTTCCCGCGTTTTACGCCGTGCGGGGTGGCGTTGGGTCCGCGACATGATCCCTCCTGTTGCGCGGCTAGGAAACCTCAATGCATGCCATTGTGCGCAGGAGGGGAAAACCTCTCTTGTTGTTTCTATTTCGCCCGAACCCAATATAAAAGGTATTCTCGAGAACACATCTTATATCGAGTGACGAATTTATCTGACATTCATACTACAATTCAACAAGGAACACTACACCATTATATGATGCTTGTCAAGCCCCAATAGTGCATAAAAATACGAACGCCGCCCCTCTTCCAGCGGGGCGGCGTGTTCTCCTTGTGAACCTCCGCCTTACTCAGCTGAACGCCCACCCGACGATCAGTGTCGTCTGGTAGACGAGAAGAGCAAAAAGCGAAATCCAAAAGTTGTCCTTCTCACCGGAGACGGACTCCGTGACGGCGCCTGCAAAAATAGCCAACACCTGGGCGACGATGATGGTCGGCGTCAGCACGAGCATTTCCATGCTCAGCGCTGCCACTGTAGTAATTGCCATCCAAAGACCCGCCACGAGGCAGAATGCACCAAATCCTTCCCAGCTCTTCCCCGTATTCCAAGGAAGCGGGTGCTTCTTCTTTTTTGCGTTGTACCTCATGAGCGCGTAGATACGAGCGAACGGATCGCCCCAGGCTACAACGGTCATGATGAAAAGCGCGTCGAGAAGTGAAAAACCTAATGGTGCAGGCAACAATGATGACACCAGCACCCAACAGAACACCACGTCGAGACCCAAAACGTACGGGACCATTGCACTGGTGCCTGTAATTTCGTGCTTCCGAATCATGCCGTGGGTGATACGCTGAAACCATGCGTAGCACGTCGCCAGCCGTGGATGCTGTGTACCCTGGTCTAGATACGCAGCATACCCTGCTCGACGAAATTTCTCGTAGCCGAGAATTCCTAAGTTCACGATCCCGAGAACCACTGCCATCTCAAACGTTGACCCTCGCATGAAGATGATCATGATGAGCGTAATGGGATGAAAAATATAATGGAACAATGCACGACTGAGCTCGAGATTCTTTTTGGCGTCGAGGTAATCAGACTTCTTGTTCATTGTGCCCTCCTCAGGCATGAACTGGTGTATATGGTATGTATCATGTACAGAAAAAAAAGACAAGCAAACATGTACGTACTCAGGTAGACAAGTAGCAAGTTGGCAAGTATCTCTATAAAAAAGCCAGTCATCAATTGACTGGCGTACTTGCTACTTGTCTACGTATTACTTGCTACCTTTTCATCAGCAACCCCGCTGTCAACGCCACCCCAAGTGCATCAGCCGCATCATCCGGTGTTGGACGTTTTTTCAATAGCAGTTGGATGCGAATCATTTCTTGCAGTTGCGCTTTTTCTGCGCGACCATAGCCGACGATGGCTTGTTTCATCTGTAGCGGTGTGACTTCTTGCACAGCAATTCCTGCTTCGTGCAAGGTGAGAAGAATGACGCCACGCGCTTCACTTACTTTCATTCCAGTCGTGACATTTTTTGCAAAAAAAAGTTGTTCAATGCCTGCTTTGTCTGGCTGATATTTTTTTAAAATCGCAAGCAAATCTTGTTTTAGTTCCACAAGCCGCTCTGCAAAATCTGCCTTCGTGTTTGTCTCTATGCATCCGTGTGCCACATGCACCCAGGCATTGCGATCACCCTCAATGACACCATAGCCAATGCGCCCATAGCCGGGATCTATACCGAGAATGCGTTGTTTACTTTTCATACATTCGAATTCGTACATTCGAAAGCATTCGTAATTCGAATGTATCGTTATTTTTCGTTCGTATAAATCTCATTCACATCATCCAGCTCATCAAGTGCATCATAGAGTGTTTCCATTTTTGCTGCCGTATCATCATCCACAGTGATTTCTTCTTTTGCGACCCATTTCAATCCGGCATCTTCCGGTTCACTGATGCCACTTCCTTTCAGTGCTTCGAGCACAGATTGAAACTTGTCCATGGAACAACGAATTTCAAGGTACTCATCAAATTCTAAAATATCCGACGCTCCAGCTTCAATCAATGCCAGTTCAAGATCGTCATGATTAAGATTGTTTATTGTTAATTGTTCATTGCTTATTACCACGACACCCATCCGCTCAAACTGCCACTGCACACTGCCAGGCCCACCGATGGAACCGTTGTGTTTTGTAAAAGCATTTTTTACTTCTGAAACAGTTCTATTTTTATTGTCAGTGAGTGTTTCAACAAGCACGGCGATTCCTCCCGGTCCATATCCTTCATACACGACTTCTTGAATTTCTTCGCCATCGTTCAATTCACCTGTCCCCCGTTTAATCGCGCGTTCGATATTATCCTTTGGCACATTGCCAGCTTTTGCTTTTTCAATGGCAAGCCGCAACGAAAAATTCATCACCGCATCTGCGCCGCCTTCTTTTGCTGCCATAGTGATGGCTTTGCAAAGCTTGGTAAACAAATTCCCCCGCTGTGCATCAGCTTTGCCTTTTTTGTGTTGAATTTTACTCCATTTTGAGTGACCGGACATATGTACAATAAACAATGGACAACTAACAATGCGATCAGTATACCCATATCATACAACAAAATGAGAGGAAATCAAGGCTTTTAAGATATGGAAAGAGGGGAACTGTTTGTACATAACAAAAAACAGGGCGTTACCACCCTGTTTTTTTGCTGCATGTTATATGTTACATGATCCTACTCTTGTTCTCGAAACCCAGTCCCGGCAGGAATCAATCGTCCGATGATCACATTTTCCTTCAGCCCTTCGAGTGGGTCCATCTTGCCGGTGATTGCGGCATTGATGAGCACTTTGCTAGTTTCTTGGAACGACGCAGCAGAGAGGAAGCTCTGTGTTGACAGAGAAATCTTTGACACACCGAGGAAGAGTTCTCGTCCTGAGGCTGCTTTTCCTTTATTCTTGCTTGCAATGTCGTTTGATCCACGGAACTGTGCTTTTTCAACAGTTTCTCCTGGGAGAAGATCAGTGTCTCCAGAATCTTCGACATACATACGTGAGAACATCTGACGCACAATCAGTTCTACGTGTTTGTCATTCAAGCGTTGTCCTTGTGATGCGTAAATACTTTGAATCTCAGAGAGAATGTATCGCTGTACAGCGTCACGGCCTTTGAGTTCAAAGAGTTCTTGAAGATCCACACTTCCTTCTGTGAGCTGATCACCTTTTTCTACGGCATCACCATCCTTAACCCAGAGTTTAAATCCAATTGGAATGATGTATTCCTTTTGATGCCTCCCTTGATATCGGAGTGTCAATGACTTACTTCCCACACTCACAACCCCACCGTATTCTGCTTTGACTTCTTCTCCTGAAGCACCAAGAACCACGAGCACATCATCTTTCTTTACTTTTTGCCCGTCTTCTACCCTCACATCATCTGCTTTGCGCACTTTGATCTCTACTTCTTCCATGCCTTCAAAGTGGACTTTGATAATCTTCTGCCCTTTGCGACCTTCGAAGACCTTTCGTCCTGTTGGACTGGTGATGACTTTTCCATCAGCGTCTTCGATTTCAATAGTACCTGCTGCTTCTGAAAGGACTGCTTTTCGTTTTGGCTTGCGTGCTTCGAAAAGTTCTTCGACACGTGGCAACCCTTGGGTAATATCCCCTCCAGCAACTCCTCCAAGATGGAATGTACGCATGGTAAGCTGTGTACCTGGCTCACCAATAGACTGCGCAGCAATAATACCCACCGCGGTTCCTTTCTTCACAACATTATTATTTGACAAGTCCATACCATAACACGTTGCACACACACCCTTTGGATAGTGACATTGCAACACACTGCGAACATGAACTTCTTCGACACCTTCACTCTCGATGTGACGTGCGATCTCTGCAGTGATCATCTCACCTGCTTTGACCAGTGTTTTCTTTCCAGCCTTTACATCGGTGAGAACAAATCGACCTGCGACGCGTTCTGACAGTTTTTCACCAATTTGTTCGGAATTTTCTTTGGTAAAGATTTCTCCAACATCATCGCCACAATCGTCGTGGGTAACAACCACATCTTGCGCAACGTCAACCAAACGGCGGGTCAAATACCCAGCGTTTGCTGTACGAAGCGCGGTATCTGAAAGACCTTTACGTGTACCGTGAGAAGAGATAAAGAATTCGAGTACATCAAATCCTTCTTTGAAGTTTCCTGTGACTGGCAGCTCGATAATATCTCCACTTGGTGAGGCAACGAGCCCTTTCATACCGATTACTTGTCCGAGCTGTCCCCATGATCCACGCGCACCAGAATCAATCATGGCAAAGACCGGCCCTTCTTTATCGAGTGCTTCTTTATTGTATGAGACAACACGGTCTTTTACATCAGTCCAGATTTCAAGAACTTTTGCATGTCGTTCTGATCCGGTGAGAAGCCCTTCTGCATATTGTTCTTCTACAAGTGCCACTTTGTCTCCACCTTCTTTAAGAATTCCTTTCTTTTCTTCAATATTTCCAAAGTCATTCATGCCGAGAGAGTACCCTGACTTGGTGACATACTTGAATCCTACTTCTTTGATCTTGTCGAGGATGATAGCCGTATCTGCTTGCCCGTAACATTCGAGCATAGATGCGATAATCTTTGACAAATGTTTTTTTGTTATTGGCTCGTTGTAGTATTCAATCTTGCCTGGAAAAATTTCATTAAAGAACACTCGACCTATTGAGGTCTCTACTAGATGGCTTGTGCCTTCTGGAAATTTTTCCATCAACTCTTTACCAAAACGAATCTTCACCCGTTCTTGGACTTTGATTTCTCTTGTCTTATACGCATATTTTGCTTCCGTGACATTAGAAAAATACTTTGTTACCTCTCCAGTGTCTGCTTCTGAATATCGAGTCAGGTAATATGACCCCAGCGTAATATCTTGTTGTGGCGTAATAATTGGTTGCCCTGTTGCCGGCTTTAAGAGATTCTTTTCTGCTGCCATGATATGCTCTGCCTCCCACTTTGCTTCTTCTGTCAGAGGAAGATGTACTGCCATTTGATCTCCATCAAAGTCAGCATTGAACGCTGGTGTGACGAGTGGATGCAGTTGAATTGCTTTTCCTTCGATAAGACGTGGACGGAAGGCTTGGATACCGAGACGATGCAAGGTTGGCGCACGATTCAGGAGGACGCGCGTCTTGCTCGTCAAATCTTCAAGGATGTCCCAGACTTCTGGTGCATTTGACTCGATATAGCGTGAAGCACTACGAACATTGTGTGCAAGTTCTCGTTTAATAATTTCACTCATGACAAACGGCTTCAAAAGCTCGAGTGCCATACGCTTTGGCAGACCACATTCGTGAATCTTCAAGTTTGGTCCGACGACAATGACAGAACGTCCAGAGTAGTCAACACGCTTTCCAAGCAAGTTTTGTCGAAATCGTCCTTGCTTTCCTTTCAAAATATCTGCAAGGGAACGAAGTTTTCTTTTTTGTCCTGTTGACGCAGTGACCGTTTTTGCAGAGCGTGCATTGTTGTCGATGAGCGCATCGACTGCTTCTTGCAACATACGTCGCTCATTTCGGCAGATGACTTCTGGAGCATTGAGTGACAAAAGTCTCGCCAAGCGATTGTTTCGGTTGATAACGCGTCGGTAGAGATCGTTCAAATCTGATGTCGCGAATCGTCCTCCATCAAGAGCAACCATCGGTCGAAGATCTGGTGGAATCACAGGAATCATTGTCAAAATCATCCATTCTGGCTTGATGCTATTTTGATTGAGTGATGAAAGCAATTTCACACGGCGAACAAGTCGATCGTGTTTTGCACCTTTGCTTTTCACAATTTGTTTTTCCAAACTTTCAATGGTTTTTGGCAAGTTGAGTTTTTTGAGTAAATCTCGAACAGCACCTGCCCCAATACTTGCTTCAAACATGTGTCCATATCGAAAGGACAATTCCTGATATCGATGTTCAGACACAATGTTCATCATCTTGATGTCTTTCAATTCTTCTTGCACCAGAGCCACGTCTTCATCAAGAGCAATAATTTTTTCTTCAAGTACTTTTGGTTCTGCGGCAAATTGTTTTTCAAGTTCTTTGCGTGTTGCTTTGTATTCATCTTTGAGTCCATCAAGCGCTGTCTTTTTTTCTTCTTCATTGACTGAGGTGATGATGAACGATGCAAAATAAATAACTTTTTCTAAATTTTGGATAGAGATATCGAGGACAAGTCCTATCTTTGACGGAATAGATCGAAGGAACCAAATATGTGACACAGGGCTTGCAAGCTCAATGTGCCCCATGCGTTCACGACGAACGAGAGAATGTGTGACTTCTACGCCACACTTGTCACAAACAATGCCTTTATATCGAATTTTCTTATACTTTCCACAATAGCATTCCCAATCTTTTGTAGGTCCAAAAATTTCCTCGGCAAAAAGCCCAGCTTTTTCAGGTTTTTGAGTTCGGTAGTTGATAGTTTCTGGTTTGGAGACTTCTCCAAATGACCAATTTTTAATAACTTCTGGTGATGCAACGGAGAGAGCCAGCGCATCGAAATCCATGGAATGAAGTGTATCGCGTGACATACGTAGTAATAGTTAATGAGTAGAAACGGCTCCGACTTAGTCGTTGCGCTCATTGTCGTTGTCGTATGCTGATGACTCGACGTTTGCAATTTCGTCAGCAGGGATGTATTCATCACCGACATGTTTCATAAGTTTTACATCAAGTGCCAATCCTTTCAATTCGCGAACAAGCACGTTGAATGATTCTGGCAAATTGACGCGCGTGATTGGATTTCCTTTGATAATTGCTTCGTATGCTTTACTACGCCCTGGCACATCATCAGACTTGATAGTCAAAATTTCTTGCAATGTGTGTGCAGCGCCATATGCTTCGAGTGCCCAGACTTCCATTTCTCCAAACCGTTGTCCACCAAACTGCGCCTTTCCACCAAGCGGTTGCTGTGTAATAAGACTATATGGACCAATAGATCGTTGATGCATTTTATCTTCGATCATGTGATTGAGCTTCAGCATATAACTGTACCCAACGGTTGTTTTGTGATCCATAGGTTCGCCGGTACGACCATCATAGAGTTGTGATTGTGCATCCGCTGGAAAGCCTGCCTTTTGCAGTTCTTCCACAATCTGTTTTTCTGTAATACCGTTCAATACTGGCGTTGCGACGCGATAGCCCAGCGCATTAGCCGCAAGACCAAGGTGCGTTTCGAGGAGCTGCCCAAGGTTCATACGTGAAATAACACCAAGTGGTGACAAAATAATGTCAACAGGGGTGCCGTCTTCGAGGAATGGCATATCAGCAACAGGTACCACACGAGAAATGACACCTTTGTTTCCGTGACGCCCTGCCATCTTATCTCCGACTTGCAATTTACGCATGTCTGCAACAGTGACCTGCACTTGTTTGATAACACCTGGTTGCAGTTTGTCTCCTTCGTCTGCAGAAAACACACGAATATCAGTTACTTTTCCATGTTCACCGTGTTCGAGATACAGTGATGAATCACGAACATCGCGCGCTTTTTCTCCAAAGATCGCACGGAGAAGTCGTTCTTCTGGTGTCAATTCTGTTTCTCCCTTTGGAGTAATTTTTCCGACCAAAATGTCACCAGAATGCACTTCTGCTCCAATACGGATAACCCCTTCGGTATCAAGATTCTTCAATTTTTCTTCACTCACGTTTGGGATATCACTGGTAACTACTTCTGGTCCCAGCTTTGTTTCACGAACATCTGTCGCATAGTCTTCTACGTGAATAGACGTATACCGATCTTGCTGTACGAGACGTTCTGAAATGATAATAGCGTCTTCATAATTGTATCCGTCCCATACCATGTAGGCAACAAGGACATTTTGTCCGAGTGCGAGTTCACCATTGTTGATACTTGGACCGTTGCAGAGGGCATCGCCTTTCTTTACTTTTTGACCAAGGGTCACAACGGGACGTTGGTTGATAGAACTTGAAGCATTTGAACGGACATACTTGTTCATGTTGTAGGTGTACTTCTTTTTGTTTTTGTCAGTAATGACGATCCTGCTTCCATCCAGCTCAGC
>Ga0075953_129_pt1 | contig 17612 bp, 20 predicted proteins | sample RifGroA2_FD_68017 | JGI IMG/M metagenome (GOLD analysis project Ga0075953, IMG submission 68017) | Parcubacteria (Magasanikbacteria) bacterium GW2011_GWA2_43_9 | reverse complement strand
TACCGCGATTGTTACGGTAAACTTTGATAAGAGCATGTGGGTCGCGATCCATGAAGACGCAAAAGGCGCGCCCGGCAAAATCCTCGGCGCACAGATATTCCCCAAAGGCACGCGCACGGGTGCTGTAGATCTCCTGCGCCCGACGGAAGGGGAGAGGAAATACTACGCCATGGTGCACGTGGACGATGGCGACCATACGTTTGATCCGAAAAAAGACATGCCCGCCAAAAATGCGGATGGCATGGCTCTCATGCACGCATTTATGACTATTGCGGCCGCACCGGAGGTGATGCAACAATAGTCAACCCAGCAGAATACTTCAAAAACATTCCAACATTCTGCAGAATGTTGGAATGTTTTTAGTGAAAATGCCGTACACTTGGGACAGTATTGAAATTCGCGTATGCTGTTTCTATGGCAGTACATACCAATAGTCAGACTTTCCGGCGCACGATACGGCGGTATTACGCGGCCCACAGCCGCAGTCTGCCATGGCGGCATACGCACGATCCTTATAAAATCCTTGTCTCGGAAGTCATGCTCCAGCAGACGCAGGTGGGGCGCGTGACTGCATACTATAAGAATTTTCTGCACAAATTCCCCACGATAAAAGTACTTGCCAAAGCGTCGCTTGCCGATGTACTCCGCGCATGGCAGGGCTTGGGGTATAATCGCCGCGCGCTCATGCTCAAACGCGCGGCGGAGCATACAGTACGCATATATGGCGGCAAACTGCCGCAGGATGCGGGACTTCTTGACGATCTGCCCGGTATCGGTATAAATACCGCGGGCGCGATTGCCGCATTTGCGTTTAACACGCCGTCTGTTTTCATTGAGACCAACATCAGGCGAGTATTTATCCACTTTTTCTTTCCGGGCAGGAGTACAGTGCATGATCGCAACATCCTAAAGCTCGTGGAGGAGACCATGGATCGCAAAAATCCCCGCGAGTGGTATTATGCGTCCGCGATCGTAAAGCTCTTTCTTGCAAAAAATGCGCTTACACAGAGACAAATCTTTAAAACATTTGCCGAACCCAAAGAACGCATAGAAAAAGTGCTCGATGCTTTGGGAAAAGAAGGGCTCATTTCAAAATCCGGTATCTACTATCAAATCAGCATATGAAAAAGCTCACGTTTGTCACGCAAAATCAAAACAAACTTGCCGATGCGCAAAGACTCCTGCCAGAGTTTGAAATTGAGCATGTGGATTTTGACGTACCCGAGATCCAGTCGCTGGATTCTGAAGAGATCATCAAGCAGAAACTTGAATATGCGTATGCGAAAATCCAAAAGCCCTGTTTTGTGATGGACGCTTCACTCGCTCTAGATTGCCTCAATGGATTCCCCGGGCCTTTTATCAAATGGTGGTTTGAAAAGACGGTGGGGGAGGAGAAGACGTGCGCTATTGCGGCACTCTTTGGCGAACGCGGCATCACATGGACAAATGTACTCGGGTATTTTGACGGCACAGATACCCACTATTTGCAGGAGACCATCAAAGGCGCTCTGCCGGAGAAGCCCCGCGGCAAAGACGGCTATCACTGGGATACGATCTTCATCCCCGCAGGGGAGACGGAAACATTCGCCGAAATGGGATTTGAGCGGAAACAAACTATCGCGCCGACCAAAAAACTTTTGCGGCGTCTTGCCGAGATAGTAAAATAACCAGAACTCGTCTATTGAAGTCTCACTTCAATAGTAATTTTTATGATTAATTACGAACAATTCCAGCAGACAGAGCTTCGAGCCGCTACGATCCTTGCGACTGAACGCATAGAAGGGTCGGGAAAACTCCTGCGCCTCCGCGTATCGCTTGGCGAAGAAGAGCGGCAGATTCTTGCAGGCATCGGTAAAAGGTATACGCCCGAAGAACTCATCGGGCGGCAAATCATCATTGTAGCTAACCTTGAGCCGCGCATGCTCATGGGTCTTGAGTCGCAAGGCATGTTGCTTGCCGCAGACAGCCCGGACGGTCCTGTCCTGCTTACGCCGGATCAAGCAGTTCCGCCGGGCGTACGCATTAAATAAGAAAGGGAACAAGTCAACATTTTCCCACGATCGTGGGAAAATGTTGACTTGTTGCCATATATATCATTTTTGTCATGAGTTTTACTGTTATTGCACGAGATAAAAAAAGCCGCGCACGGGCGGGGATACTGCATACGCCGCATGGGGACGTGGAGACGCCCGCGTATGTCGTCGTAGGCACGCATGCAAAAGTCCGCACCCTTGAGCCGGCCGATATTGTTGCGTCCAAAATACAGCTCATCATCGCCAATACATATCACCTGTGGCAGACGCTTGGTGAAGATGGTCTTGCAAAATACGAAGGCCTGCATAAAGCCATGGGGTGGAATGGCGCGATCATGACCGACTCCGGAGGATTTCAGGTATTTAGCATGGGAGCGGCGCGGGAGCACGGTGCCGGCAAAGTATCCAGCGGAGTCCTGCCTGCAAGGGACGAGCGGGGAAGCGAGAATCTCGTACGCATTACCGAAGACGGCGTAATGTTCACAACCGGCGGAAAAAGACACTGGCTGGATGCCGAAAAATCTATCCGTATCCAGCAGCAGCTCGGCGCGGATATTATTTTTGCATTTGACGAGCCAAGCTCGCCGCATCACGACCACGCATATACCAAAGCGGCTGTCGAGCGCACGCACCGATGGGCCGAGCGTTCGCTTGCGGCGCGTACATCAGCCTACAGTAATTCTTTTGGCGATACGCGCGAGCAGACTATCAGCGAAGTCTCATGGGCAGTACCGCATCTGCCGGAGGACAAGCCGCGGCACCTGCTCGGCATTGGCCTCGTGGACGATCTTTTTTCCAATGTCGCCGCAGGCATGGATACATTTGACTGCGTAGTACCCACGCGCGAAGCGCGCCACGGATCCATCTGGACGAGCGGGGGACGAATAGATATCAAAAAGAGCGCCTATACTGATGATAAATCAGTGCTTGATGAACAATGTGTATGCGTCGTCTGCGCCGATATGAAAATAGAGAAGGCAGTACTTCGCGCGTTATTCAAAAGCAAAAATCCCGAAGCCGGACGCCTCGCAACTATTCACAACATATCGTTTTTTAATCTCCTGATGGCGCGTATTCGTGCCTCTATCCTCAACGGACGCTTTTCCGAAGAAAAACGGGGAACTTCCCTCTCACTCGATTTGGAGTGTTCCCGGGTAGCGAAAGTCGGGATGAGGTACTGCACTCACAAGGAAACTTGTGTAGTGGGAAGAATATACTATATATGTGGAGAGTTGTCAAGGGCTAAAACCCCACTCCCCCACCCACAAACAAATTCACAAAAAACTGAATAACCGGTGTCAAAATATGCGCAAAGGTCATGATGAAGACGATAAGGATCAGAAAACCAAATTGTTCGAGTACTTGTCTAACGCGTACCGCACTTGCAGGGAGAAACGCAAACAAAACTTTTGACCCATCGAGCGGCGGGATTGGCACAAGATTGAACACGCCGAGCAAGACATTTGCATAGACAATAATGTAGAGAAACCCGGTCATAGGACTCGCAGGCATGAGCTGTAATGTGATCCCAAAGAGAAACGCCAGGATAAAATTGGACAGTGGTCCTGCAAGGGCGACCTTGAGTGACCCCCACTTCTGATCTCTCAAATTATACGGATTGTATGGGACAGGCTTTGCATAGGCAAAGAGAAATCCTGTTGGGATGAGAAGAAGAGGAAGCAAGATAGACCCTATTGGATCAATATGCTTCAGAGGATTGAGTGTCAAACGACCGGCATATTTTGCCGTCTGATCCCCCAGCTGATTTGCCATCCACCCATGCGCATATTCATGGATAATAGCAGAGAAGACGATGACGAAGATGAGAAATATGGTGTCCATATGTAACAAATTGGAAAATAGAAATATCCACGTAGTGCGCTTGACAAATATTGGTTTCTAGTGTACACTCCTTTCACATACAAATCAACTCTAATACTACTCCTATGGCACGAATATGTGATCTATGCGGAAAGGGATCAAAAAAGGCCGCTAGCCGCAGCCACTCAAAAATAAAAACCCTTCGTAGACAACATCCCAATCTCCAGAAAATGGATGGGAAAATGGTCTGCACCCGCTGTATGCGTACAGCAGCAAAGCATGCTTCAAAGGCAACTGCAGCAGCAGCAGTAGTCGCAGCATAACTAAAAAATAAAAAAGAGTGTACCACGTACATTCTTTTTTTGTTTATTTTCCTTTTTGGATTATACTATCTTTGTTGCTATTCATAACATATCCTCATTATATGAACACTACGTGGATCATCATTATCATATTTTTAATCGGGGCTATATTTGTATATGCTCGATTCAAAAAAACAAAATTATTAAGTAATTTTCCTTTTACAGAAGGAGAAACCAGTGTGTTTGAAGAAAAACCATCTTATCTCGCACACAAACAGTATTCTCTTGTTGGCGCGAAGACAAATCACAACTATCATATTCTCATGCGACCACTTATCAAGATTACGAATAAAAAAAGAATCATCTTTGCACAAATATATAAAGAGGATGCTATTGTGTATGGAGTATTCTCTATGGATAATTTAACCGAAACAGAATTGGCAGCATGAAAAGACAAAGGGTATGCATTTGCGATGCTTCCTACCGGGAGTGTGACGGCAACAACCGGTGGAAAAAAGGCACAATATGAAATTACGTTTACAGCAGCAATGCAAGGAAATATTGCAGCGATAACAAGAGATGCCGAATTTATTATGCAAGTCTATACCAATGACATCGATAGCTACGAAAAAGCATTAGGTATAACAATCCCTGTGTCCTAACAGAACACAAAAATAAAAAAGAATGCGATAGTGCATTCTTTTTTATTTGCCATCTCGAACGACCTAAGGGAACCGATATATCTTGTTGATGCGTAAAAATTCTACATTCTCTGATATCTACCTGCCAATTCTACCTGCGCCAAAATATGTCCATCCATGGCTTGCTCGAGTTCTGCTTTTGTCGAACCGGCAGAAAGATCAAGCATAGTATCCAGCGCATAGAGTCGGAATGAATATCTGTGTGGTCCATCTGGCGGACATGGCGGATGGTACACGTGTGTATTGCTTGTCCCCACGCCATGCATCCCAACCGGTTCTTCTCCTTCAAGAATCGTCCTGATACTTGGATCGATATTCCAAACAAGCCAATGATCCCATACTTTGCCGGCAGGCTTCATCGCGTCAGGATCATCCATGATGAGTGCTAGGCTTTTTGCATCAGCAGGGACGTCTGAAAACACCAGTGGCGGACTGATGCCATCTCCATCGCAGGTGTACTTTGCTGGCATTGAGCCTTCATGTGAAAATGCTCCTGAGGTAAGTGTCATAGGACGAAAATAAAAGAAGGGGGGTATCCCTTCTATAATAGCAATTATTTATTTCTGTGCAAGACCTTCGTATTTGCGCGTGGAGATCGCATGTTTTCCTCACTCTGTATGATGTCCTGACATTCTTGCTTGCACGTATTCTCCATCTTTTCCATACATGCGTCGCAGCCGATGAACAGCTTGTTGCAATGTCTATTCAAACAATTGCGATAGTCATCTGTATTCACGCCACAAATCTCGCAGTTGCCGAGGACTACGGCGGTGTCACTCGTATTGACTGCAATTGCAATACGATCATCGAATGTAAAACATTTTCCTTCAAAAAATCCCTCATTCCCGTATTTTTCTGCGTACTTCACAATACCGCCTTCGAGATGATAGACATTTTTTTTATCAAATCCGTACTTAACAAAAAGCGCAGTCGCAGGTTCACAACGAATGCCACCGGTACAATACATGACAATTTTTTTATCTTTAAACTGTTCGTAGTAATCCATCGTATCTTTGATCTCTCGAAAATATTTGACTGGCGGCTTTACAGCATCTTTGAAATGCCCTATCGCCCATTCATAATCATTTCGCATGTCGATGATGACCATTTCCTCACCGCTCTTCAGCCATTCATGAAATGTATCACGATCGACATATCTGCCTCGATTATTCCAATCAATATCTTGGGCTGCTTCTGTGGTGATAATTTCATCACGCACTTTGATAGATAATTTTGGAAATGGCATGATGTCAGTATCATGCTGTTTAAAATCAATATCCTTGAATGTCTCATGCGCATCCATGTATGCTCGGTATAATGCAATGCTTGCTGGCAATCCACCGACATTGCCGTTTATACCGTCTTTGCTCATCAAAATACGCCCTTTGAGCTGGAGCGCTTTACATACCTCGAGATGCTTTTTCATTTCAGACTCGGGATATTTGATCTTGACGATTTTGTAATACAGTAACGTTTGGTACATAGAACCAAAACTATACCGAACTTGTCACATATCTGTCAATGGCGTCAACCAACGTTGTATATGTAGCATCACGTTTTTTTGGATCACGTTCGAGCGTTGTCAGACGGAAACCAGAGCGCCCACTATAAAAGCCGCTCGCAGGCACAACACAAATGCCTGTGTATCCGAGCAAGTAATACACAAATCGTTGATCAAGGGGCATATCTGGATCAGCAACTTTTTCTTCTATAAACTTCCGAACTTCATCGTGCGCAATCGGAAGTGTTTGTCCTGGTTTAAGCATTCCTTCTTTAAAGAGTGGCATCATATAGAATGCGCCTTTTGTCCTATTCACAGTGAGGTACGGACTCGTGCTAAGTATAGAAGAAATAGCGTGCGCATTATCTTCGAGTCCCTTATTATATTCTTCTATCCATGCAGGGAACTCTGGATGATCATAGAGTGCTGGCGTAATTTGCTGCGGCAAACGTGTGGCGCACACTTCCATGAGGATGCGCTGCTTTACGGCTTTCGCATATTGGAGCGTGCGTTCTTGCAACGCCATATTATGAAATTCCAGCCACCCACATCGTCCACCCGGCCAAGGAATGTCTTTTGATAACCCTCGCATGACAATCAGTGGAACTCTGCCAGCCGCAAGCTCGGTAATCTGAACATGCTGTTCTCCATCGTACACCATGCGAAAATATACTTCGTCAGAAATAATCATGATGCCATGCTTCTTCGCAATCTCTACAATTTTTTCAAGTACTTCTTTTGTATGCACTGTTCCAGTCGGATTGTTTGGATTGATGATCAAAATGGCAGCAATTTCCGGATGCGCATCAAGTTGAGATTCGATAGAAGAGATATCTGGCTGCCAATTATTCTCTGGATCAAGCTGATAAAAGAGTGGCTCACGTCCTGCATGAAATGCTTCAAACGATGCATGTGTTGGATACGTTGGTGACGGGAGAAGCACTCGCGCGCCAGCATCAAACATTTGATACATGATCGCAATAGCAGACCCAAGGCCACTCGTGAAGACAACATCGTCAGCATCAAGTGTACACGATGGCGACATCTTCTGTGCTTGCGCTGCTACCCATGCACGCACTTCTGGAATCCCCCGAGAATGCGCATACCCAAAAGATCTGTCTGTTGGATTATCAATTTCTTCTTTCAAGAGTGTTTTCAAAAATCCTGGCACGCACCAATTTTTTACAATAGGGTCGCCGATATTTTCCCACGTGATGTTCATTTCAGGATTCAATGTTTCAATATGTTTCGCGACTTCAACAATTTCTCGGATCTGATAAGAAAGTCTGTCTACATTTTTGTGAGTATATGATGTGTTCATAAAAAAGTAAGATTGTCAGACTAGGCGGGCTCGAACCGCCGACCTCAGGACCCCTGCCCGCCATGCCAGAAAGTATAGCGAAACAAAGGGAAATTACAAGCTTTTAAAAAAGACAAAGCCCGACCAAAGTCGGGCATATGTCTTCGTGATCCTTGTATTGGACAGCGCTATCATCATCCCTGTGTATCAAGTGGGCAACCGCAGAGCAATGTCTCTGAACGAATCAGCAGACAAAGTCGATACTAGGTAACCCTAGGGAGATGTATAGAATGAGATAATGCTGTCCGAAGGATCAAAGCTAGTATAGCGTGTGTGCATTTCTTGTCAAGAAAATACCATCTCCACTACACTTATTATCCTTGTATCAGTGCAATGGAGATGGGCAGCGCAGGACGGAGCACTGAAAAATTCTCAGCACAAAGTACTGATGAATTTCACAATGTTACGTCCTGCGCTGTCCACCCCGCACCGCTAGAACTCAGCGGGAAGCAACGAGAGCTTGCCACCACGCGGGTTGGTGGCGTGGCGCTGTCGGCGCAGACGTCCGGTGGCGTTGCGCTCACGCAGCTCTGCGATGAGCTCGTGGCTGTCGAGCAGCTGCGGCTGCTGCGGCGCGGAGGTCTGGATGACCTCCTGAGTTGCGGGGTGAACGACGACTGCAGGCTCCTGGTTCGGTACGGTCATGAGACCCTTCCCTTTTCTCTCGGAGAGACACTGCGCCCTTCTTCTCAATCATCCACCGCGGATGTATAGAGTAGAATGAGTGGGCAATTCATTTATAAAGGCAAACAGATATTTTGTCTTCAAAAGTGAATCGCCCAACCACTTGACGTAACATTGTAAGTGCAAGATTCTTCATCTTGCGCTGCATAATTTGTTATACACGATTTATTCAATCATCTATAACATCTTGGAAAGAACGATGTGAGTGACTTCGCAAAGTCTCTCAGATTGATACTCCTTTTCTTTCCCTATCAATCTGAATGGCCTTGTCTTAATAAAAACACCCCGCTCTTTCTTGAGTCGGGGTGTTGCATGTATGTGTGTGAAATCTATCCTTTACAATCGCAGTTTTCACATCCGCATCCATCTGCATACAACACCCCAGTTGGTGTAATGACGTTGAGATTGAGCCATGTAGCACGGCCACACAAAACGTCCACCACGAGGAGGATGTTCTTCTTTGCAATTTGGATTGAGGACATGTGTTTATTCATACTTTTTATAGGTTACGTGGAATACAGGTATTGGTCAAGAACGTTTATCCACAGGTATCGAGGTTTCTGATGTCGCTAAGGTTGGTAACGTTGCTGAGGTTTCTTACTGCATTGATTTTATTAGTTTTGAAAGGAGGTAGCCTACTTCTCTTCTTTTTTCATCAATATATGTGTGTTGTTCTTTTGTTATATATCCAAGCTCAAGGGCCAGGTCTATATAACATTCACACTCATTGAGTGAACCACTTGATATGTATAAAAACTTCAAGAAGTCTTTTTTTGTAGGTTTTGCCTGACCTTCGGCAATGTTTGCGATAACCGATACGGCAGCGCGGGTAAACTGAGATATTAAAGCATACCTTTCTTCAGAGGGAAAATGTTTTATGAGTCGGTATACAAGACTCACAAATACAAACGCTCGCTGATATACAAGAAGATCTTTATATGAACTCATAAAAAAATAAAAACGTACGGTTTAGTATACCGTACGTTTTTTATTCCTCAAAAACTTTAAAAACCTCAGCAACGTCAACAACCTTAACCACGTTCTTCCTCAATATACACATGCATATAATCCGTCTTGTCGTATTCGTACAAATCTCCGTCTTTGAAAAATCGTGCCACTTCTGATTTTGCTGTTTCTACTGAATCTGAAGCGTGGATCACATTGCAAGCAACACTCATCGCGAAATCTCCTCGGATAGAACCAGCTTCTGCTTCACGAGCTTTTGTAATACCAGTAATTTTTCTTACTGTATTGACCACATCGAGTCCTTCCCAACATTGCACTACCGCAGGCGCACTCATCATGAATTCCTCGACACCAGGATAAAACGGCTTGTCTGCAATGTGTGCATAGTGTTCACGAAGGATCACAGACTCAAGTCGGAGCATTCGGGTGCCAATCAATTTCAATCCTTTTTGTTCAAATCGTGACGTAATCTGCCCCAAAAGCCCGCGCTGAATAGCGTCTGGCTTTACGATAACCAATGTTTTTTCTTTGATGCCTTCGAATTGCATATAATGATGTTTAATTTAGAGCTGAGTATATAGAAATAGACCATGTTTGTCAATGGGGACATATTTAGCGGCAAAATGGTTACATTGTTATATGGTCACATTGTCATTATTCTGCCTCTCTAGAATTTAAGCTTCTCGTTTGTGTATTTGCATCGAAGCAAATGTATATCTATAAAATTTAATCTTATCTTTCTTTGTATATCTTCCGAAACCCTCTGCAATATTTGCACTACAAGAATCCACGGCTCTCACCCATTGTTTCCCAACAGTATCGCGAGCAAGATAATCCCATGTCTTTACAATTTCCCAAACTTCATTCGAAAGATGAAAAGAAATTCGGTAAGCGCCGATATCATTTAATTTCAAGTACTTTCCCCCCATAGTAGTGAGTAATCAATGCAACAATTCAGCAATGTATCAATGTATTATAATTCATCAATACTCTTCAAAAGACCCCGTCGTTTTGGCAGTGCTTCGCCATAGTCTGGATCTGGCTCGTAGACGACGTCATCCACATCATCACTTGGATCGTCAAAAATATTGGTTTCTTCACGAAAGCCTTCGTGATGTACAAGGTCCCTCCCAATCTCTTCAATAAACATGCTTGGTCCGGAAAGTGAGCTGGTGAAGCTGGCGAGGAGAGGATAGGTCATGTACAGATATTTTTTTGCGCGTGTCACGGCAACGTAAAACAGACGACGCTCTTCTTCCAGGCCGTTGGTTTCTCGGAGAGATCGCTCATGTGGAAATTTTCCTGCAGCAAGTCCGATAATAAACACAGCTTCCCATTCCAGCCCTTTTGCCTGATGAATCGTCGAGAGCACGACCTTTTCATCATCACTGTCCCCTCCTTGTGTGTGTGCAGCTTGAAAACTTTCTTGCATGCTTGCTTCGGCGAGGAAGGTGGAAAGATCAGTTGCTCTTTCACCAAACACAGCAAGCTGCTCAATGTCTTGCAATCGTTCACGATAATCTGGTTGTTCATTTTCGAGATACTCAGCATATTTCGATGCTGCCACTGAGCGAATCAATCCTGAGACTGTTTGGTCTGATGCTTGAACATCTTGCCACACAGCCAGAAAATCAGTCCACCCGACCTGTGCTCTTGCTGGGAGTGATGCACCAATGTGCTGCAAATTTTTCACAGTATCCGACCCGCCTGCCGGTCGGGCAGGTTGTCGAATCGCCCCAATAATTTTCTCTACTGTCACTGGCCCGAGACCAACCTGCATATTCAAAACTCTTGACCATGCAACCACATCATCTTTATTTGCAACGATACGAAGATACGCAAGCACATCTTTGATATGTGATCGTTCAAAAAACCGAACACCACCACGATAGTCGTATGGAATATCTCGTTTCATGAGTTCCATTTCAAGTGCTTGGGAATGAAAGGCCGCACGGAATAATACCGCAATATGTTTGAGTGGCACGCCTTCATCTCGAAATTGAAGAATCTGTCCTGCAATAAATTCTGCCTCTTCCCTATCGTCTGCAAAAGCGTGCACTTCTGGTCGCATAAACGCTTCTTTCAAACTGCGTAATGTTTTTTGATGCTGGCGAGTATTATTTGCAATGACATCGTTTGCTACGTCGAGAATATTGGGCGTCGAACGATAATTTGTTTCCAGTCGAAATATGTTTGCGCCTGGATATTGCGCATCGAAATCCAAGATATTCTGAATATCTGCTGCGCGAAATGAATAAATACTCTGCGCATCATCGCCAACGACCAACACATTGTGATGCACTGCGGCAAATTGATTGATAATAGATGCCTGAATTTTATTGGTATCCTGATACTCATCGACAAGAATGTAGAGAAACTGATTTGCAAATTTCTGTTTGACAGCAGGTTCTTTCAGTAAGAGTAAATACAAATTGACGAGCAGATCATCAAAGTCCATTGCATTCGCATCCAATTTTCTTTTGCGATATTCCTCTGCAATGCGTGTGATAGTGTCTGCGATGTCGAGCCAGTTTGGATGTTTCAAATCGAGGACGTCTGCAATGGTAGTCTCTGCATTTCGCGCGTACGAAATAATAGATTGTAACACTTTTGGTGAAGGAAACCGTTTTTCATTTCGATTGACACCTTCCACTTTGAGACAAAGCTTCAAAATATCAAGACTGTCAGCAGAATCAAGAATCGTAAAATTTGATTGATATCCGAGCAGTCCAGCGTATTTTTTTAGTATCCGATATGCGATGTGGTGAAACGTACCTGCCCATGGCAACTTCATGCCCGTTCCGCTTGCAGATGATACACGTTCCATCATTTCTTTGGACGCTTTATTTGTAAATGTTACTAATAAAATCCGTTCAGGATCAATACCCTGCTCTAATAAATAGGCAACGCGATACGTAATCGTTCGTGTTTTGCCACTCCCCGCTCCTGCGAGCACCAAACATGGTCCATCACCATGAAGCACGACATGTTGTTGTTCTTCATTGAGTTCTTCAATATTCATAGTGCGTTCATGATACCCGAGTTTGGGTGTCATTACAACCGTTCTACCACCATCACAACAGAATCTCCATTCTCAACATTCCCCCCATTCCAATCATGAATACTGCTCATGAGATTGTCATATGTATAAAAAAACTCTTTTCCGTTTCTCGTACCAGGGTCATTCGTAATAAATCCATTTTCATTGTAGCCACGAATAACAAGCGCATGATACTCCGGTCCTCCATTGGTAAAGTTTGGATTGTCGAGAGACTTGCCATATGCCACTACGTAAATAGGCGTTCCTTCGGCAAGCAATCGTTTCAATTCGTCAATTGAGGGATCTTCAATCACACGGAAATCAAATCGGTCTCCCATATAGTCTCGCGCCGATTCCTCTATTTGCGACAGCGGAATACTGTACCCCCACCCGCGTTCTGTCTGCCAATCCACCATCTTCAATAATTCATCTTTGGAAAACAATGGGCTGAGTGTATATCCTTTATAATAGGCATCAAGCATCAAAATTGCGGCTTCCTCGCATGCATCCTGCCACGGCTGATCCCAATTCCCTTCCGGTGCTTGGGATGTGAAGGGGATATCTAGATTTACGGTCGCAGGGAGAATCTGTGGCGTTTCCTCAACGACTTGATCTGAATCATCGTCAGGTGTTGTGGTGGGTGTGGAACTAGTAACTTGTAACTGGTCACTTGTTGTATGAGGTTCATCAAAGCTAGTTTCCAGTTCCAAGTTCCCAGTCTCTTCGTTGTTCTCTGGTACAGAAATTTCCACGACACGATCTACTCCAACGTATGGGTACCACAAATACCCAATCCCAAGCATGAGACAAAGGTTGAAAAACACGAGAAATGCATTAATTCGAGAAAATGTACCTTCCATATATACTCTATCATACACGAGACTTGATTTTTTCGGAAAAAACGTATAGTGTATAGTTTCGTAATAATATGAAATTTTTTGAAATAACCTCACAATCTAGCAAATCAAAGGCACGAACGGGCGTGATGCATACAGACCACGGTGATGTGGAGACACCGTGCTTTATGCCAGTCGGGACACAGGCGACAGTGAAGACGCTCGACTCTCAAGATCTGGAGGTACTCGACCCGGAAGTTATTTTGGCAAACACATATCACCTTCACTTGCGACCCGGTGAAGATCTTATCGCTGATTTTGGTGGGCTACACAAATTTATGAACTGGAAAGGACCGATTCTTACTGATTCGGGTGGTTTTCAGGTGTTTTCACTTGCGCAAGGAAAAGAAAATGAAGATGCGAATGAACATACAAAGCTCGTGAAGATTGACGATGACGGCGTAACATTTCGTTCACACATCGATGGCAGTGAACATCGTTTTGATGCAGAAGTAGCAATAGATATTCAACATAAACTTGGCGCAGACATTATCATGGCATGGGACGAATGCACACCCGATGATGCGGATGAAACGTATGCGCGGCAAGCCTTAGAGAGAACACACAAGTGGGCAGAACGTTCTGTGAAACAACATAAAAAAACTGCTCGTAAAGATTACAAACAATTTCTCTTCGGTATTGTACAAGGTGCTGGGCACAAAGAACTTCGTGAAGAATCAGCTCGCGTTATTTCTGCAATGGATTTTGACGGCATTGCAATCGGTGGTGAATCGATTGGCTACAACATGAAAGCGACAAAAGAAATTTTGTCGTGGGTCATGCCACTCATTCCAGAACATAAACCTCACTACACCATGGGTGTGGGATATTCACCGACAGATTTGTTTGATGTTGTGGAAGAAGGTATTGATATGTTTGATTGTGTAGCACCAACACGCATTGCGCGCAATGGTGCACTGTACGTTTCTCCAAATGTGAAAAAACATGATAAAAAATATACAATAACAATAACGCGTTCACAATATCGTGATGACAAGAATCCTATTGATCCATCATGCACATGCCACACGTGTAAAAACTATTCACGTGCATACATTCATCACTTATTCAGAGCAGGAGAAATGCTCGCCTATCGTCTTGCGACGATTCACAATGTCCATTTTCTTCTCGAACTCATGCGGCAGATGAGAACTGCGATAAAAGAAGATAGATTTTTGGAGATGAAAAAAGAGTGGATTTCATAATGAAACAGCTGAGAAAAAAAATGCACATACTTGCATTTTTTTGTTTTTTATAGCAATATATTCATCAACGTCAGGAGGATCCCTCCTTCGGAGGGGAAGGAAACAAAGTGAGCATTAGGACGTTCCCAGTCCTTGAAGCTCTCCACAGGAAGGCAAACTCGGGTGACCTACAACGTCTACGAAGAATCGTCGACATGTTCGGCCATTCGCCGTCTTCTTCAACACCAATGACGCGGAGTAACAGAATGGCGAAACGTCGACGAAACAAGTCGCACCAAGTCGTCATCCCAAGGGATATTCTCCTCCCGAGGGAGCCCCCCACCGAGATTGTCGACGATGAGGATGAGAATGAGCCGCAGGATGCTCCTGCACACCTCATCTTGCGCTACAAGAATCCCGCCTGGCGCACGTGGCTTTTATCGTTCCGCTTACGTCGCTAGTAGTCTCGTCGAGTCATCCCCAGTCACAGCGTGCCGCCCCCCTGGCGCGCTGTGACTCCCAACTTATATTCAAAAAAACTTTTGCACAAAAAATCGAGGTATTGCCTCGATTTTTTTTCGTATATACATTATACATTCCCTTTCCCAACATTTCTTTTTCTTTTATTTGCTGCTTTGTGTTCACCTTTGCCGAGATGCTCTCTATGCCGTTCTACTTTTCCTAGATTTCCGGGATCTTTTTCTGTGCCTTTCACATCTTTTCCTCCACGTTGAGCAGTCAGAGGTTTCTCTCGTCCTGCCAACTCATCAGGCACTGCGTCTCCATCTACATACGTTTTACCACCAAAATTTGGGTGTTGACCTGGTTTTTCCAATGTATGATAACGAGATTGAAATCTTTCATCTTCAACCGCTTCTGCATGTGGATCCATCATTTCACCATCTGGTCTCCAGATGTCTCCTACCCTAGCTATATCAGTATCATCACTAGACTGTTCATGATCCTGTCCATGTGGATCCACAATTCCATCGACTGGGATAAATTCATCATCATGTGTCTGTGGATTATCACTCGTTCCTGTCTTATGTCGAGAATCAGCATCTGCTTGATTTCCAAAACCTCGAGATGCCATCTCTGAGACTGCATCTCTTTGTGGATGTATACCTTCCATAGAATATATGGTTAATAAATAATCATCGCATCGCCAAAACTAAAAAAACGATACTTTTCTTTTACAGCCTCTTCATAACAAGATAACATAAATTCTCTCTCACCAGCAAACGCACTCACGAGCATGAGGAGAGTAGATTTTGGGAGATGAAAATTGGTGATCAACACATCGACAATTTGAAAATGAAATCCGGGCAAAATAAACATATTGATATCTCCCTCATATGCACTCACTCGCCCACCACTCCCAAACTGAGCTACGCCTTCGAGCGTTCTCACTGTAGTCGTCCCCACTGCTACAATCCGTCGCCCTTCTTTTTTTGCCTGATTTATTTTGTCAGCATGTTCTTCGGTAATCTCTACCCACTCACTATGCATCGTATGATCTTCGACATTGTCCGACTTCACAGGAAGAAATGTTCCAAGTCCAACATGAAGCGTCACTTCTGCAAACTCCACACCTTTTCTTTTTAGCTCCTCAATAATACGTGGTGTGAAATGAAATCCTGCCGTTGGTGCAGCAACAGAACCTTCTTCTTTTGCATACACAGTTTGGTAGGATTCAAATTGTTCTGGTTCATCCTTTACATACGGTGGAATAGGAATATGTCCATGCTGATTTGCCTTTCGCCTCACTGTCGCGGCATTGTATGGAAATTGTACGAGGACCGTCCCATTATTTTCTTTCAATATCACCGTACAATAAAAATCTTCAGCAAACGCAATCGTCATCCCAGGCAACACATGTTTGCCTGGTTTTGCGAGCACTTTCCAAACGCCGACATTTTCCATCGGACGAACAAGGAAAATTTCCACGTCTCTCAAATGATGTACGAGGTCTCTCCCTGTAGCAGAATGCATTTTTCCAAGCAATCGTGCTTTAAACACTTTTGAATTATTCCACACAAGGACATCTCCTGTTTGGAAATAATCGACAATATCTCTGAACGTTTTATGCGAGCGGGTCTTTTTTTCTCTATCAATAACCATAAGACGCGAGCTATCTCTTGGCTGCGCAGGGGTTTGGGCGATGAGTTCTTTTGGTAAGGTATACTCGAAGTCTGTTGTTTTCATGTAAGTAACGGTTGTGTTGCATCTTTATGTTCCTGAGCATGTGAGAACAAATCAACAACTATTTTTCCAATGATCAAAATAATAAGTGCATAGATGGACGTCCCAAGTGCTACTGCAAATATTCCGCCAAGCAATACTGCGATATGCATAATCACAACTCTTTTGTACGGTTGCACCATCAATTGTTGTGGAGAATAGAGAAGATATTCTTTTTTTCCAATATAATTTGTAAAAAAAGAAAATACATGACTGACAAAGAGCGTCGCCAAAGAAAAGAGTACTCCTTTGAGAACAATATCACTCAACGGCGTTCCCACGTCTCCAAACAACAATACCAAAAAAAATGCATGTCCTACCATAAATCCACCAAAATGTAGAGGAAAAAAGAAGCTCAAAAAAATTTTGGTTGTGTTCCCTGGTTTTACATTGTTATACTTTTCAGGATTACTTTCTTTGAGCTGTTCTATTGTTTTACGTTCTTGATCATCAACTTTTTTTGAATATATCACCTTCCAAAACGTAAAAAATCCTACGATTGCTGTCTCAGCCCAAAAGATGAGCAAAACCTCCGTCAAACTCCATGACAAAAAAAGAACACCAAGCAATGGCACCGCATTTGCTCCTATCAATGTATAGGTTGAAAGCGTCCGAGGAAACCTCATACGTTGCCAGTATATGCTTTTTTTACTGCTTCAGCTACGAGCGTACTGATACCTTTTTCAAAAGGCGAAGGGATAATGTTGTCAGCTGTAGGATCTTCAACAGCCTCTGCCAGTCCCCTTGCTGCGGCAAGTTTCATCTCGTTCGTAACATTTGGGATACGTGCATCGAGAAGCCCACGAAAAACACCAGGGAAAGCAAGCACATTGTTAATTTGATTTGGAAAATCACTTCGTCCGGTTGCGACCACGGCAGCTCC
>Ga0075953_115_pt1 | contig 24001 bp, 20 predicted proteins | sample RifGroA2_FD_68017 | JGI IMG/M metagenome (GOLD analysis project Ga0075953, IMG submission 68017) | Parcubacteria (Magasanikbacteria) bacterium GW2011_GWA2_43_9 | reverse complement strand
ACAGATGGAATGGCAAGCATTTGGAAAAACAGGCTTCCCAGGCTGGCATATAGAATGTTCTGCTATGGCAACGAAATATCTTGGCAATCAATTTGATATTCACTGCGGAGGTATTGACCATATTCCTGTACATCATACAAATGAAATTGCACAGGCAGAATCTGCAAATGGCGTGAAGCCGTGGGTAAAGCTCTGGATGCATGGAGAATTTTTGCTCACAGGATCAGAAAAAATGGCAAAAAGTGAAGGAAACTTCCTCCGCATGCAGTCGCTTCTCGACAAACACATCGATCCACTCGCTTATCGGTATTTTCTTTTGCAAACACACTATCGAAAACAACTCACGTTTAGCTGGGAAGCACTGGACGGCGCGATAGCAGGACTCGAACGATTGAAACGTCTCGTTGCAAATATTCCAGACCACGCACCTGGCGACCCACATGTACGTGAAGCATTTTTGAAAGCAATCAAGGATGATCTGAATACTCCCGAAGCATTGGCAGTGTTTTGGACAGAATTAAAAAACAATCGCATCGATCGAGACATGGCAATAGAATTTGATAAAATTCTTGGGCTAAAACTTCACGAAGTAAAAAAAGAAACTATTGAAATTCCAGAGGAAGTACAGGCGCTTTTAGATGAAAGAAAAGTTGCACGAACAAAGAAAAATTGGAGTGAAAGTGATCGTTTGAGAGATGAAATTGCAACGCTTGGGTTTACTGTCAAAGATACAGATGAGGGACAAGAAATTCAAAAGTGATATCAAAACAAAGGATTTCATCATGTTCTGACAGACACATATATATGACAAAAAAACACTACACAACAGAAGACGCACGTGATGTAGCTGCACAAATTGGTATCAACTGGGACACGGTCACATTTGATCTTGAACAATTTACCAATGGCATGAATGTAGAGGCAGAACATGGGAAGAACGATCCTGAAACAAACGTGACAAACGACGATCCGATCATCACAGGCAAAATTGCCTGGGCACATTTGAAAGAATTTTTCGACTACTACATCCGTCTTGCAAAAATGGAACGTGAAGCAAAAGCATCCACTGAATAATCACAACATATGAAAACATGGTATCGTGCACTTTCAAAAAACAAGAAAATTATTTTTTTGAGTACGACCATTCCCCTCTCTATTCCTACGGGCGGTGTGATTGGATTTATTATGGGACTCATGTCTATCAGCTTTGTCCCCACATGTCCTACTGCGACAGGATTCCAAAGTTGCGCAGTATTTCACGGACTTATCGGCTACGAAGCTACGGGCGCTATTGGTTTTTGGATTGGACTATTTCTTTTTCCAATCTCCTATATATTCCTTTTACGTTATTTTGAATATAAAAAATAAAAAAAACAGCTCTCGCTGTAAAAAAAAGTTCAAAAAAAATCGTCAGTCGTCGCTCTCCATGTCAGAAGAGCGACGACCTTCCCCGCTTGCGTGTTAGCCCTCTGAATCCCCATCTCCCTCGACCATGATTCGAAACTTGTCGATCAAGTGCGGCGGCACTGGGGGCTGGAGTGTCAACAATGCATTTAGAATACGGATGATCACGCCATTGCGAAGTTTCCCTGGATAGGTACCTGTGAACACAGCAGTACGGTGCTTGTGAATCCACCCTTCAGAGACTTCGCCTCCGAGCTTCGTCCGGATATCTTTTTGCGTGTCATGATCAAAGTGATGAAACAACGCAGCAAGTGCAATATTTTGTCGCTCGATGGTCCAGCCGTGGAGTCCTTGACTCACATCAAAGGACCACGTGATTTCATACATGCGATGATAGACACCCCCTGGCTGCTCAGGCATCACTTTCATCGCATCATGAACAATGCTCAGTCCATCTTCGCACCCGCACCTACCAATGGCTACGAGCTCAAAGACAATAGCATAGTAGGTATGGCATCCAGGTTTAGTCGGAATCGCAGACAGCGAACTTGACTGAACAATAAAATGCCTATCTCGTAAGAAACCAATGAACACCAAGATCGCGTTGATATAGTGTTCAGAGCACACCGACTCACCTAGGATCTTGATATGAAAGCTGACCAACATGAAAGACCTCGCTGTGAAAGAACGGTGATGTCCTGCAACACACAGGATTGCCGATCCTACCACCCACATCGTGGTATGTCAACATAAACAAAAACAGCATAGAAATTCTACGCTGTTTTTGTTTATAGATTGTCCACCATTGTTTCATGCTCCATGTTCCGTGATCCATGCCAACTGTGCTATACTATGCGTGCATTGTATTTTTTCTATGGCAGATACTCCGATTCGGAAAAAAGAAACAGCGCCACAAATATCCCCGGCGTCTTCTTTTGATATCAGACCTCCAGCAGAACAACCAAAACAAGAGCGCATGCCTTCTCAAGAACAGCACATCCCCAAACAAGAAATTCGTGAGCCACAAGAAAAAACAGACATGAGTGTTCATCAAGACGAGGGATTTCTGGATGAAGCTATCGATGGTCTCCGCTCAAAACTGCGTAGACCCAAAAGACAAAAGCCAACGACTATTCCACAAGTTCGTGATGAAATAACAGTAAAAGTAGAAAAAATCATGGAAGAAGGACTTGCTGATGCATATAAAGAGCTAGGTACAATAGAGAGGCAAGAATTTAAAATAAAGGGAGAACAGACAGCACTCCAGATTCGTGAACTCTTACAAGCAACACATATTAAAATAAAAAAAATATTTAAGCTTTTATTTGAGTGGCTCAAGATGCTGCCAGGAATAAACAGATTTTATCTTGAACAAGAAGCAAAAATTAAAGCAGATAAAATTGTTTCTCTGAAAGATCAATATAATAAACAATAATTTTGAGGATTGGATTATTTATTTACTGGTGTTTGGATTTCAATTTGATCAACCAATCAACTCCCTGCCTATGCTTCAACTTTTTGCCACGAACGAATTTGCGCCATTGCCTACACAATCTTTTTTTTCTTCTGAACAGGCATTCTTACTTGTTGTGGTCGGCTTGGTGTCAATCGGTGTCATCGTGGCACTGCTCTTTTTCACACGCGCACTGCTCCAGGTAAAAAGTCGTGAAGAAAAAGCCTTCAACCGCGTGGTCCTCCAAATTCTTGTTCCAAAAGAACGAAAATCTGAAGGACAAGGGGGTCAAGTTGGCGGGGAAGATCGTCTGGAACAAGTGAAAGAAGAAATCGGTATTACGGAAACATTTTTTGCTGCGATTGCAGGACTCAGAGCACAACGAGGACTAAAAAAATGGCTCCACGGGCGTGATGACCATTTTTCTTTTGAAATGGTGACACGTGACAATCTCATCTACTTCTACATAGACATCCCAAAAAAAATGCAGCCCTTTATTGAACAACAAATTCATGGACAATATCCCTATGCAGAGATCGACATCATGACAGACTACAATATTTTTACAGAAACAAGCACTATTCTTGGGGCATATCTTGTTCCAACACAAAAAGGATTTTTTCCATTCAAAAGTTACAAAACAATGGAATCAGACCCACTTGGTGGAATATTGAATGCACTCGCAAAAGCCGAGGCAGACAATAGCGCCCTCGCGATCCAATTTGTCGTCCGTAGTGCGCACAAAAAATGCATGTTCAAATCTGCCACAGGCACAGAGGATAAAAACAAATACGACAAAAATGATGACTACAAACTTTCTGGCATGGAAGAAGACATGCTCAAAGGCATCGAAGAAAAACTGAGCAAAGGTGGCATGGATGTTACCATTCGCCTACTTTCGAGTGCTGAGAATGAAGCAACAGCACAGATGAATCTAGACAACTTGATTGGCGCATTTAGCCAGTACAATTTGTATCGCTATGGAAATAGTTTTAAAGCCGTCGTGCCCCGAAAACAAACTCGCTTGATTCAAGATTTTATCTATCGATCATTTCATGCGCAGCGAGCGGCTTTGCTCACCACAGAAGAAATGGCATCCCTGTGGCATCTGCCACTCCACTCGACAGAAGCACCAAAAATAAAATGGCTGTCTGGCAGAAAATCACCGCCACCACATAATATTCCCACATCAGGTCTTCACCTCGGCTACATCAGCTACCGAGGATCAAGAACAGAAGTATTTCTCAATGAAGCTGATAGACGTCGCCACCTGTATATTATTGGAAAATCCGGTTCTGGAAAATCAGTAACCATTGCAAATCTTGCAAAGCAAGATATCGAAGCCGGACATGGCGTCTGTATTGTCGATCCGCACGGTGACTTGGTAGAAGATCTGCTCGAGCATGTGCCAAAACATCGCGCCGATGACGTGGTTATTTTCAATCCCTCAGACATGGACCGACCAATCGGGCTCAACATGCTGGAAGCAAAAACAGAAGATGAAAAAGATTTTGTGGTACAAGAAATGATCAGTATCTTTTACAAACTCTTTCCACCGGAAATGATCGGGCCAATGTTTGAGCACCAAATGAGAAACGTGATGCTCACGCTCATGGCCGACATTCGCAATCCCGGCACGATCATCGATATTCCCCGTATGTTTACCGACGACGACTATGTCAAAACATATACAAAAAATTTGAAAGATCCGGTCGTACGCGCGTTTTGGGAAAAGGAAATGGCAAAAACTAGTGACTTTCACAAGTCAGAAATGCTTGGATACCTCATTTCAAAAGTCGGTCGTTTTGTAGAAAATGAAATGATGCGAAATATCATGGGACAACAACACTCAGGATTTGATTTTCGCGACATCATGGACAACAAAAAAATTCTTTTTGTGAATCTAGCAAAAGGAAAAACAGGAGAAGTCAATGCCAAACTTCTTGGCTTGATTGTAGTAGCAAAATTGCAAATGGCAGCCATGGGACGAGCAGATATGCCAGAAGAAGAACGCCACGACTTCTATCTCTATATCGACGAGTTTCAAAACTTTATTACTGATTCTATTTCAACGATTCTGTCTGAAGCAAGAAAATATCGTCTGGACCTTATCCTCGCCCATCAGTACATGGGGCAATTGATTGACGACAAAGGAAAATCTGATGTACGAGATGCGGTACTCGGGAATGCCGGCACATTCATGGTCGGACGTATTGGGCCAGACGATGCAGAAGTATTGGCAAAAGAATTTGCACCAGTCTTTGGGTCGTATGATTTATTGAATCCTCCTGAATATAGCTTCTATACAAAAATGCTTATCGACGGCAAAGCAAGCAAACCATTTAGCATGAGTGCCTATCCTCCTGCAAAGGGAAATAAGCAACTTGCCGATGCTATAAAACAACTCGCACGTCTTAAATTTGGACGTGACAGAGGCATTGTCGAAGCAGAAATCCTCGAACGCACAAAACTCGGCGTTGGCGAAGGCATGGCAAAGACAGATATGATAGAACCTTCGTTGTAAGCAAGTAAGCAGAGTAGACAGAATAAGCTTCCTAAAGACGCAACCCATCCCCAACCCCTTCCCTTAAAAAGGGGAAGAGGCTTTTTAATAACAAAACTTTTCAGCACGTCCCTTCTTCCCAGATAAGGGAAGGAGGACAGGTGGATAGGTTGCGTGCATACTGACATGAACATGTCAAACAGAAAAAAGAAACATCTATCCACCGAACTTCCACCATCCTTCCCCCTTCCAATCACATCAACGCATGACAGAGAGTTTCATTCTTGTTACACTATATCAAGTTACGTTACTCTTCATTCGCCTGTCGTGATATGACACCACTTTCAAATATTTTGACGAACCGCGCGGAAACGTTTTCTCTTTCAGAAACACTCACGCGCATTGAACACGACAGTCAAGAATCAATCATGGCAGCGAGGAAAACACAGCACGACACAGAAGAACAAACAACACACATAGAGCTCTCACAAATCAAGCAAGCACTTCTCGACATGCGGATGCAAATAGACATCATCGTGTCAGCGCTTGATACAGAACTCAATGTCGCGCCATCCGCAGCGCCAGTGCATGACCAGCAACAAAGCATCAGCACACCAGCTGCGTATGTACCAGAGAGACAGTATGTTCCTGAAAGAACTCCAGAGCCATACAGACAAGAAAGAACCGAGTACGTTCCTCAGCAAAAATTTTCAGAGCCACAACAAGAACAATATAAAGAACGGACACTTGCGCCAACATATGGCAGCTATAGCATGGTAGAAGGTGTCTTCAATGGGCAGCGTATGATAGGAGAAGACGGCAATCAGTACGATGTGCCGCAAAATTATGCCAGCAAATCAAAAATGGTAGAAGGAGATCTTCTCAAACTAACGATCACCGCAGAAGGAAAACAATATTACAAGCAAGTAGGCCCAGTCGCGCGAAGAAGTCTCATGGGAGAGCTGATGCAAGATCCACAGGGAAACTGGGTAGTGGTAGCAGACAGAATCCCCTACAAAATCCTGACAGCCACGGTGACCTTCTACAAAGCCCGCCAAGGCTGCCAAGCTATCATCCTGGTGCCAGAGGAAGGACAAGCGAGCTGGGGTGCTGTGGATTCGTTTTTAAACTAAAAATGAAGACTAAAGATTATATTTGCCTATCGGCAAATAAGACTAGAAGATTATCTATAAAAAATGCCTAAAATAAGTCATTTTTACTTCGTAGAAACGATTGAGAACAAAAAACACCGCTTTCAAGTGGTGTTTTTTGTTTATTTCATGAGGAGTGACAAATTCACTCAAAGCCGGTTAGTATATTTTTATCGCTTCGCAGCACGGAGGGAGCTATGAGCACGAGTCACCACATAGAGCATAAAGTCGAGATCTGCTGCTACGGGAGAGACATCACCGGTAGATCCATCCTCCGCCATCCAGCAGAGGTTTCTATTGAAATGTCAGGCAGGAAGCCTGGCAGACAAATCTACATCAAACCTCTCGCTTGCAGGCATCTTGAAGTCAGCAATCGAGGTGTACTGCTGTGCAATGCGTCTGGCACACGCTGCTGTGCAATGCGTCTGGCACACGGGTGGAATGTGCATGCAACTTCCACTATCCTGCACAGGCAAAGACGTCGGATGGCCAGACAGATGCTCAGAATGGATGGTCGGCTCCTGCTGAACTGATAGCACCCATTGAGCAGATGATCGAACAACTTATGGCTCCATGAGGAAAACTCGCCAGGCGCCGAGCACATCGGCCCCGTATGCAACCCCGTCGAACGTACTCGACGCGTCAAGGGTTGCTTCACTTTTAGAAAACAAAAATCCCCGGCAACACCGAGGATTTTTTTATATATTCCTAAAAACTTGTACCTCTGAACCTAGAACTTGCAATTACGCTTTATCTGGATCAGTGAGGTGAGCAGAAACGAGCTTTGTCATTTCAAACATAGTCACTTCTTTCTTTCCACCAAAGAGTGGAAGAAGGAGTTCGTCTGCAATGATATTTCGTTTGTTACTTGGATTCTGGAGATCTTTTCCTTTGATGTATTCCCAGAGTTTCTTCATGACTTGTCCTCGTGCGAGTGGGCCTGCTCCGATGACTGCAGTGAGTTCCGGAGAAAGTGTCAGCGGCTTCATGAGCGCTGGATTTGCTTTTCTTGGCATAGTGTATGCGTTAAGAAATAATAGTACCTTTGTGAATGAACGCTATTATGGTACCAGGTGAAGGCATTTTTCCCTAATAACTTATCCACACTATAGCACAAAGTTCTCAAGTAAACAAGTAGCAGTTTTGCAAGTATCATATCAAGACGTACTCCTTGCTTACTTGCTACTTGTTACTCCAGGGTAAGCACGCTATACTATGCAAGCTAACATCCTACATTCTATATTCAACATTCTGCATTGTTATGGCTCTCTACCACACCTATCGCCCCACCACCTTCGACGATGTCGCCTACCAGGCACATATTATTGATACGATAAAAAGCCAGGTTATCCATGAAAAAGTTGGGCATGCTTATCTGTTTGCAGGACCACGCGGTGTAGGGAAAACGACGACAGCAAGAATCCTTGCCAAGGCAGTCAATTTACCACTCAAAGATGGCACCGCGGAATTTGACAACAGTAGTGCTGCGGCAAAAGAGATAGATGGATCTCGTTCGATTGATGTGATAGAAATCGATGCTGCAAGTAATACCGGCGTAGACAATGTCCGTGAGCATATCATTGAAAATGCCCGTTTTCAGCCCACGTCACTCAAAAAGAAGGTCTTTATCATAGATGAAGTCCACATGCTCTCAAACAGTGCATTTAATGCCCTCCTGAAGACGCTAGAAGAGCCACCTGCTCATGTGATGTTCATCCTTGCGACCACAGAGCTCCACAAAATCCCTGAAACGATTATTTCCCGATGCCAAGTCTTCCGATTCAAGCGCGTACCATTTGAACCGATGAAAGCGCATCTCGAGAGTATTCTCAAACAAGAAAAAGTAAAGGTAGATGACGATGTCCTTGCAAGAGTTATCAATAAAAGCGATGGCTGTGTGCGCGATGCCATGAGCCTGCTCGAACAAATTTTGGCAACAGGAGAAACGCATATCACCAAAGATAATGTCACCATGCTTCTCCCAACAAGTGATGTCAGTACGACGCTCGCGTTTCTTGCAACGCTTGTAGAAAAAAACATGCAACAAGGTCTCGCAGCGATTCAAGGGGCAAGTGCTGACGGCGTCCGCATGGAACAATTTGCGCATGACACACTCGAGCTGCTCCGTATTCTCATGATTGTAAAAGCAACAAACGATTTTTCCGGCACAGGTATTGACCTTAGTGACAGTGCCAAACATGAACTCACCTCACTCACAGCACACATTTCTCATGGCGAACTCGTCACACTCGCAGACCTTATCATGACACGCAAGCAACAAATCCCAACAAGCCCTATCCCTGAGATGCCGATGGAAATGGTCGTCGTGGAATGGTGTGGGGATAAGGTTCCTGAGGTTTCTAATGTTGGTAAGGTTTCTAAGGTTGCTGAAGTTCCGGCAAAGCCACTTCAAGCTGAACCAAAGCCTGTCCAAAAAACAGAGCATACTACTTCCCCCGAGACAGAGATGGCTGAGATGGATTCGATACAGACAGAAGAGACGACGGAAGACCGCAAACCGACAACAACTGAAGAAACAGTAGTCCGTCCTCCGTCGTCCGTTGGCGAAGTTCAGCCAATTGACGAAAAAGCAGTGAAAACACACTGGAATGCCTGGATAAAAATGATCGAGGCAGACTCCCCTACCATGGTCTTTATTTTGAAAATGGCGACCCTCAAGGAAATCGTTGGAAACACGATTGCGATGAGTGTGGAATATACATTTCACAGAGACAAACTGATGAATCCAGAAACAAAACGAAAACTTGAAATCGCCTTTGGGCAATTGCTTGGCAGTGCTATCGCGATAGATGTCGAGGTAGAAAAATCCACCCAAGGCGGATCTGATTCAGAGCAAAACGCCGCAAATAATGAACTCACCGACCTGACAGCAGCCTTTGGTGGGCAAGTGGTATAATAATAAATTCATCCTAGCGCAAAAAAAGACTCTCACAAGTCTTTTTTTAGTGTCTATGTACACTCTTATACGTCACTCTTTCCTTCCATTCTCTTGATCACCCATACGACAATAATTCCGATCAAAATAGAAATAATCCATCCCCAAGGTCCATAGGAAGAAACATTGTTTGTTTGTTTGTTTTCTACAATGTAAAACATTTGTGAAGACCCATACACCGTACTTGTCGTATCACCATATTGGGTTGTTACATTCAGTGTATACTCACCCACAGGAAGTCCAAGATCAGAAAAAGATTTGCTGTATGACTGATCTTTATTCACAGTCAACTCTTCTTGTTGGGTATACATCACATCGCCCTGCTGATTGACGATCTCATAGGTCACAATGACATTAGTTGTGGATGTCACGGGAAACACAAACGTCACATCGACTGTACCTGATTCTTCGAATTGAGGCGCATCAAAGGTAATATCAATAGAATTCTCCTCTGTAAGATCTGCCTGTGTGTCTGTATCAGTAGTCCATACAGGAATATACTCAGGAGGCGGTATGTCTGTCACAGGTATCAAAGGCTCTTCAATCGGTGCCGGATCTTCGCCGCGCAATACAACAAATGTCGTGAGATGAGACACTTCAAGCGCTGCACCATACTGCGCAAACGCAACTCCGGGCACGCGTTGCCACGATTGTGACACATCATCTTGCCAATACACACTCAGATGCGTCAGGTCCTGCACATCAGGCGCCAAGGGAAACATAATACGAAGTGGTTTTAAAAACGTGTGGGCAGGTTCTTGATTGTCTGTCTTGGCATCAATCGTATACACGGCTCCGTTTACAGGAAAGAATCCTTCGGGTAACACGGTATCGGAAGTGGTGATCTCTTCGCCAATATGAAATGTTGTCCTCTCTGTAACTGCGCCGACAGGAACACTGAGCGTGATAGGCCCAAGTGATGTACTTTTTGTCGCAATACCCGATTGTCCTGGAAGAAGTACCAAATCCTCATCATACACCTCAATAAATGGTGGTGGTACTTGTGACGGCGCAATACCGGCTCCCCCACCGCCGGTTGTTTGTGGTGGCTCAGGTTCTGTTTCTTCTGTGGTGACTCGCCAATCTGTCTGTACATCACAGTAAGTACAATCAAATGTGAGTGTGCCAATGAGACTGCCACTCGCCGTGCCAGAAAAATTGCCATTTGTATCAATAGTTACGCCTGAAAAATTGATCCAGCCAACACGTTCTCCCCACCCATAGCCAGACAATGTACCTGTACCATTATTCACAACGCCACTTTGTGTTGGCGCGAGATTGATCCAGCCATTGTTTTGTGACCACGCGTAGCCAGTGACTGCGCTGTCGGTTATAGTTGCATCAGAAAAATTGACCCATCCAATATTTTCGCTCCAGGCAAAGGAATGGCCAGACAAAATAGTCCCTGTTGCAGCACGCACGACATGTACTGATACTAAAAAGACACACAGCACTGCAAAAACAAAAAGCTGGTGTCTCTTCATATATTATTTTGCGGAAATAATAAGGATATCTGCATCAGGTGCCACTTCTCCTTCTGGCAATGTACCAACAGAAGCACCAAGTGCTGCAGCAAGGGCAGCTACTTCTGCACTATGGTCACCTGAAAGATTGATAACTAGGGTATCGGTATAGTCCGACATGGTCGTATCTTGCATCAACGTTGTTTCGTATTCAGGATAGAGTTCCTTGACTGTTTGCTCAGTAAGGGCTGAAAGATTTGGAATTTCTGAGCCATTGTAATACGCAATGCGTACAGATTGAGGTACTTCTTCAGGCACGTCATCTTCAGGGAGTTCTTCTTCCCCCACTGCATTTCCAGTTGTCTCCTCTATTGCTGCCGTATCAACATAAATGGGTGCCACTTTGATAATTTTGTTCGTACTTGGGCGATATAAAATTGCCTGCATTGACGTGGTATATGCCAACAGTTTGTCTCCGTTTTGCGCTTGTGCAAAAAAAGCTTGATCAGAGAGTTTATCTTTATCCAAAATAGTCGCCATGGTTGGCACTTCGTCTGTGGGCAACACCATGAGTGCTTCTACGGCAGCGAGCGTTGCCGTAAGATCTTTTTGTGATGTAATGGTAGGATCTTGACTCAATGTACGATACTTGGCATAAAAATAATATGTTCCTGACAAACCCGCAATACAAAAAAACACTAGCAACCAGAAGAGAAAACGTTTCATGCCTTTTTTTGAATTACGTGTCTGTTGATGCTCGAGGGCATTCAAAAAATCTTTTGGTGGAACTTTGTCTGACATCGCCATAGCAATATTGATGATTACGAATAGATATATATGAGTAAGATTATTCAGTTGTATTTTCCTCACCTGAGGATTCATTCAAATATACTGGTCCAACATTGATAAGTTTTTTCAAAGATGGTCGATAGATGATTGCTTTATCTTTATAAATCAATACTCTGTCGCCATTTTGTGCGCTGCTAAAAAATTTCTGATCTTGTGCAAGCGTAGCGGCATCCTGAATTGTTCCGATGACCGGTTCTTCTCCTTGTGGCAGTTCAATCAGCATCCCAATACTAGTGATCAATGCTTCATTTTCCGCCTTGAGCAATGCTTCTTGTACCGTAGGATCTTTGAGTTGCGCGAGTTCTGTTTTTGCATCACGGTATCTTATGAAAAAATACACACTTGCCCCTATAAGAAGGACAGCAAGGGCTGCAAGCAGCCATTTTCCAAGATGTGAGTGGTGTATGTCTGGTTGGTGTTCCATAATAAAAAATTATGTTTACAATGATTCTATAGGGGTTGTTGAGGAGGTGTCTAACGTAGGGGCAGGTTCTTCAATGATTGGAAGCGTGCTGCTCGGGGTTTCTTCTTGCAGAATTTCTTCTGCTGGAGTACTGGTCGAAATTGGTGTGGTAGTGCTTGTTTCAGGATCAAGCGTCAATCCATTATCTGTTAAATAATTGTTTGCCAAATCTGTCAGGCTGTCCGATCCACTATCAGCACTACTCGAAGGAAGTGCAGGGGCTTCAGATACCGTTTCCGACACGTGTCCAAAGGCTGACCAGTTTATCATAATATCTTGGCTAACAGAAGGCCTAATACGAATAGTAAAGCTCTCCGTATCTACGGCATCAACAAAGTATGCATCAAGCGTTGCATCGCTTGCAAGCGTGAGATTGACAATAGGAGGTGTATCGTAGACTGTGCCGAATCGAACAAGCACACCATCCTCCCCTGCTTGAATCAAGGCAGAACCAACAGTATCTTCACCAAAAGATACATGCTCTGTAAATACAATATTTTGACTGAATGTTAAAGTATTATTCTGCGTTGTTTGATTGACAAATCCATCCACCCCACCACTAAGTAAAAGTGCATTGTATGCATCGAGTTCTTGTTTCAGTTCTTTCACGCCTTGCAATGCGAGCGCACCAAGTTTTGAATACTGGATACCCCATGCACCCTCGCCATGTGGACCAAGTGTATCATTGCCCACGCTGACTGCTTCAGGAAAAATTTCATACAATTCTTGCGCGATCGCACCAACGTCGTGCTTACCACTTGAAATCCAGTCAAATGATACCGCGCGGTACCCATCCAATCTTTCGAGAACACTCATATCCATAATATTATCTTTCAATCGATTGTCAGAATTACTTGTCCATGCTGTTTCATCCTGATTCAGATACACTCCTTCATTTTGATCATTATCAACAACGTATAATTTATTATCAGATTTATTTAATTTGATAGTCCATTCAGTCGTACTGGCGTTATTAAAATTAAGATCAACTGTTGTGATAAGTGAGGATGTAACATCAGTGAGTGTAAGACCACCGGCTATAGACATGGCACTTCCAAACAGACCACTTCCAGATACAATAAGACCATTTCCGATATAAGCATCATTACCTATCTTTATATTTTCGGTCACCTCAATATCATTTGCTTGCATATTTCCGATATGAGCAGTTGGAGCGTCAATACCAGAAAGATCGATAATACTGAATGAATTATCAGTATAACTCGCTACATAGGCATATTTACCAGAAATGTCTACAGACATAGCACCAGTCAAATACGTGGCATTTTCGACACCACCTACAATAACAGGGAGTACTGGATTTGAGATATCTATAATACGAAATGATTCGTCCGTCCAATTAGCCACGTAGGCATAATTACCTGAAACATAGACATACTTTATCCCTGCCAACAAAGTATTATCTGCGACTCCACCAACACGGATAGGAAGTGTAGGATTTGAAACATCTATAACTTCTAAAGAGTTGTGACCATAACTTGCCACATATGCATACTTTCCTGAAACATATACAGTATATGCTTGTAGCAAATTAGTTGTATCTTTTATTCCACCAACACGGACAGGAGCTGTAGGATCTGAAACATCTATAATTTCTAAAGAGCTGTTCCCATACGTTGCTACATAGGCATACTTTCCTGAAACATATACTCCCCGTGCCTGATTTAAATTTGTAGTATCCCTAAGCCCCCCCACTATACGAGGAGCTGTAGGATCTGAAACATCTATAATTTCTAATGAACTCGTACTAAAACTAGCGGCATAGGCATAATTACCAGAAAGATAAATGGAACGCAAACCTTTTAAATGGACAGCATCTTGTACTTTACCAACAAAGACAGGTGCAACAGGATTAGAAACATCTATAATACTTACTGAATTATCCGTAAAATTAGCAACATACGCATACTTTCCTGAAACACGAACGCTTGTAGCACCTGATAAGTTGGTGTCGTCTTTCAAACCACCAACAATAACAGGATTCACAGGATCAGAAATATCTATTATTCTCAATGAATTATTTGTAGCACTTGCAACATACGCATATTTACCGAAAACATCCACAGAACTCGCCCCACCCAACAAAGTAGAACTTGCCATACTACCAATAATACTAGGATCACTCCCCACTGTCTGCGTAAAGCTCCCCGAAGCAAGATGCAATGATGAGGATGGGGCAGTCGTTCCAATACCGACATTCCCTTCTTTATCTATAAAAAATCTCGCCGTGCTACTCGCCGTATCTTTGATATAAAAATTCTTCGTCCCATCTGCATTGTAGTCTTGCCCAATATTCCAATTGTCGAGACTCAGTGCGGCTCTCTCTGACGTGCCATCTGTCGAAGGTGTGACGTAGAGGGCATCTTCTGTAGCGCCACTTATACCGTCAATGGTGAGATTATATCCTGGTGTAGATGTGTTGATACCAACATTTCCATCTTTTCGTACGACAAATTGTGAAACTCCACTCTTTTGTAAATCTAAAATAAGAGAACCGGCAGCACTCGCTGAATCAATAAAATTGTATTTGAATCCCCTATACGTAACCGCAGCATTATTGAAATCAGCAACACCATCAAGATGAATTAAACCATCCCCGGCAGAAGCCGTAAACTTTTCTGTTCCTAATTGGGTTCTTCCATCAAAAACGATAGAACGTCCTGAAGTACCCATAAAAATACCTTGTGTTCCTCCCTCAGCTAAATAGCCAATTTTACCAGTTGTATTATTTTTTGCAATGACAGGACGTTCACCACTAAATGCCCACATAGAATATACTGTTTGCCAACCAGCAGTACTTATATCACGACCTGCGATAACTCTACTTTTGAGTTCTGACACTCCTTGAACTTCAAGAATAGGGGTTGTTGTTACCTGAAAAGTATTTGTACCGATACCTAATCTACCATCCCAAAAAAGAGTAGAATTAGTTTCACTCAACAATCCATTTGCCCCGGCAAATACTACCGACCCTTCTGTAAATGGAGTAGAAAGTCCTCCACTATATGAAAAATTAGTCGACGACGCATTGGTAAACACAGCAGTAGACGGTGTCGTAGCTCCAATAGTGATACCATCAATCGAACCACCTGTAAGAGCTACACCATCAAGATTTTGTAAAGCGAGCGTTCCCAAACCAAGATTTGTTCTCGCAGTTGATGAACTATTCAAATCCGACAAATTGCTAGCAATGGATAAATATGTATTCGAGGCAGTAGTTGTTGTTAAGTACGTTGAACTTGCCGCTGTCCAAATAGGATCTGATTCTGCACTCATAATCGTGAGATACCCTGCATCGGCATGATTGCCCCAATCAAATGCACTCGTCCAATTACTTGATGATGCTGTCACAGTGTTGTAGGCCGTGGTCCAATTCGTTGTACTTGCTGTGAGTGGAATGTTGTAACCAGATGCTGCCTGTATCGTATTACTATTCCATGCAAGTCCAGTACCAAGTGAGATTGTTGTTGATGGCGTATTGTAAAAAGTATTCCAATTTGTTGTTGAGGCTGTCAGTGGAATGTTGTATGTACTTGAAACGCTCAACACACCTGTGCTGTTGTTGTAATCAAGTCCTAAGCCTGAAAATGAAATAGCAGCTCTCGCCAATATGTTTGAAAAATATTTATTTGTATCTCCCTCTGCAAGTGCATCAGTCGTTGTCGTATTCCAGTCTGCAAGTGAAAGATATGTTGACACTGCATTCGCTTGAGTCAAATATGTTGACGCTGCATTTGCTTGTGAAAGATATGTCGAAGCAGCTGTTGTCGTTGCAAGATATGTGGAACTTGCTGCTGTCCAAATAGGATCGGTTTCTGTTGTCAAATAATTTGCAACGGCATGATTCCCCCAATCAAACGCACTTGTCCAATTACTTGATGATGCTGTCACAGTGTTGTATGCCGTGGTCCAATTCGTTGTACTTGCTGTGAGTGGAATGTTGTAGCCAGATGCAGCCTGTATAGTATTACTATTCCATGCAAGTCCAGTACCAAGTGAGATTGTTGTTGATGGTGTGGCGACAAATGTATTCCAGGCGGTCGTACTCGCTGTAAGAGGAATGTTGTACGTACTCGAAACACTCAAAACACCTGTTCCGCTATTGTACGTTAAACCTAGTCCTGAAAACGACAAAGCATTCCTTGCTAAAGTATCTGAATAATATTTATTTACATCTCCTTCTGTCAAAGCATCTGTTGTTGTAGTGTTCCAATCTGCAAGTGAAAGATATGTTGACACTGCATTCGCCTGTGTCAAATATGTCGATGCTGCGTTTGCTTGTGAAAGATAGGTAGATGCTGCCGTTGTTGTTGCGAGGTAAGTTGAACTTGCAGCTGTCCAGATAGGATCTGTTTCTGTTGTCAGATAATTAGCATCGGCATGATTGCCCCAAGAAAATGCACTCGTCCAATCACTGGATGACGCTGTCACAGTATTGTATGCCGTGGTCCAATTTGTCGTACTTGCAGTAAGAGGAATATTGTAGCCAGATGCAACTTGAATGGTATTACTGTTCCAGGCAAGTCCGGTTCCGAGTGCAATGGTCGTCGATGGCGTTGTCACAAAATTATTCCATGCGGTTGTACTCGCTGTCAGTGGAATGTTGTATGTACTAGAAACACTCAACACACCCGTAGTGTTGTTGTAATCCAATCCCAATCCTGAAAATGAAATAGCTGTTCTCGCTAATGTATTTGAAAAATATTTATTCGTAATTCCTTCTGTCAAAGCATCTGTCGTCGTTGTGTTCCAGTCTGCAAGAGAAAGATATGTAGACACTGCATTTGCCTGTGTCAAATATGTTGAGGCTGCATTTGCTTGTGAAAGATATGTGGAAGCAGCTGTTGTCGTTGCGAGATATGTTGAACTTGCTGCCATCCAGACAGGATCTGTTTCACTGTAACTCGTCAGATAATTTGCACTCGCATGATTCCCCCAACTAAAAGCTGTTTGCCAATCTGTTGATGATGCGGTCAGTGGAATATTATACCCTGACGCCGCTTGAATCGTGTTCCCACTATTCCAGGCAAGTCCTGTACCGAGTGCAATCGTTGTTGATGGCGTATCGTAAAACGTATTCCATGCTGTCGTACTTGCTGTAAGAGGAATGTTGTAACTTCCATCTAAACTTAAAACACCACTCACATTGTCATAACTCAATCCCAAAACATTTTCAGAAATTGAAGTTCTCGCTGTAGAACTCGTGATGAAATTACTATCATTATTCAACAAAGAAATATTTTCTCCTTCGAGCATGACTGAAGAATTCAAATACAAAGTATCGATGACATTCCCTTGCCAAACACCTGCCCCAATGGTACCAAGACTCGTAATGTTGAGACTTCCTCCCCATGTTGAAAGCGCTGTATTTTCGACACTACCAAGACCCAATGTCGTTTTGACCGTTGAAGAAGATTGAACTTCCCATCCAGAGCCAGTGCCCACCATGAACGTGCTTGTGGCAAAAGAAAGACCTGCAATACTAGAAAGTCCAGCATTATACGCCTGAACATCTGCACCAATGGCTAATCCCAAATTCGCGCGAGCAAGAGTAGTACTTGCGACATCAGAAAGATCATTACTCGCAAGCAAATCTCCCCCACCAGGAATGCTGTCCCATGCGATTCCAGTTGCTGTTGATTTTAAAAATTGTCCATTTGTTCCGCGATGTAACAGCGCAAATTCACTTGTCGAACTCGCATACAACATATCACCAACAGCATACGTAGATGTCGTCAATGAAACAGATGGGTAGACACCACAATTGAGATCGGTAGGCGCACAACCAGGATCCAGAGTCTCCCCTGGCTGGTACATAACAGCAGCAGAAATCAGTGGAAATACAAAAAAACTCACCAATAAGATGGCGTATATTGCAGAAAATCTTGTTCCTAAAATTTCATCAATCTTTCTACGGCCCATAATTAGGCTGTGTTGAGCACAAAATCGTTACTGTTGGTATAACATACACCAACGTACAATACGAGGAGAAGTATATCATTTTTTTGCCCAAAAGACGATACAAAAAGTGTATAACTTCACAAAAAATATGAATGAAAAATTCTCATACCAAATACATGTGATACTGCACACTCTTTCAAGAACTTTTTTTTGACAACAACTCTCTAAAAGACGTATACTGATAAGTTCTTTGTTATCTAATCTGACATGTTATGAAAACAAAAAAATACATCATTACATCAAGTACACTGGATGTACAGAATATCCTCACAATTTCAGTATCTGCCGAAAGTCGGAATGATTATATTTCATTCAAACCTGGGCAATACATGATGATATCGTATGTCAGAGACGGAAAAGTACAAAAATACCATAGTTTTAGCGTGGCGAGCAGTCCTACGAGCAAAGGCATTACCTTTGGGATAAAAGTATCAGGAAATTTTACGCAAGGACTTGCAAGTCTTCCTCTCGGTTCAACGATCTTGATCAGAGGTCCTTTTGGATCATTTGTACCAAAAAATGGCGACAACAAAGATCATATTTATCTTGCAGCAGGCATTGGCATTACACCATTTGTAAGTATGATGCGATATGCACATGATACCCATCAGCCGTACAACATTGGCTTGCTGTATAGCATAAAATCAGCGGATACTATCGCATTTTTTGATGAATCTCAGCAGCTTACAAAGGCAAATGAACGCATTCATGCGCTTTATACCATCACAAGTCAAGGAGAACCTACTCCCCCAAACTTTGCCACAGGACGCATCAGTGCAGAACATATCGCATCCATGCTCACCAGTCCTGTCAAAGAAACACAATTTTTTATCTGTGGCCCAGGGCCATTTATTCAAGCAACAAAAAAAATACTCAAAAAAATGGGAGCAAAAAACTCATATATTCATGATGAAAGTTTTGTGCCTTCTCCATGGGACATTTTGTCACAACCAGTGACTCTGACCGCCGGCGCAGCAACCATGGCCGCATCGATATTACTCTTTGCTACGATTGCGCAGGGCAACAGTATGGCAAAGACTACGGCATCAGCAAATGCACTCGACAGTATCATCTATACCGCACAGATCAATGAATCGGTAAATAATACCCGCAATACTGTCCTTGCAAACCAATACGAAGCCGTGCAAGTACCAAAAACGCGAGCCGTCCAAACCCAAACTCAACAACAAAAAATAGTAACAACACCCATACAAACGCCTGTAGCAACGACACCAAAACCAGTCGTCCAACAACCAGTATCAACACCAAAAGTTACAACTCCTGCACCAATCGTCACAAAACCTGTACCAAAAGTGACACCAACTCCCCCACCTCCACGAACTGCCGTTTCTTAATATTTGAAAATACATGCTATGACAAAAAAAACATATCTCACGATTGGGTTCATAGTAGCAACACTCGCATTTTTTGTGATGCCCATATCACACGTATTTGCAGATAGAGATGAGGATGAAGATGAAGATATCGAATGGATTAGAGAAAAACAAAAGCAAGAATATGAAGACGAATATGAAGACGATGATGACTATGAAGACGACTATCAAGTTCCCGTGACACCAGAAATTCAAATCCCACAGCCCGTACAAATTTCAGCACCTACACAGCAGTACGAAGTGTACTATGTCACTGAATATAAAAAGAAAAATACGTATATTGTTCACGATGCCAACAACAACGGAATAGTTGACGAATTTGAAACCCTCATACGCTAATCCGCATCGGGTATGTATCACACATTTTCCTTCTCCGCCTTCAATACGACGGTAGCAGGCACCATTGACTGTGGTGAACATGTAGATACGCAAAAAGCAACCCAGCTCGAACAAGATATTGAAGCACATGCGTACGCATTTGAAAAAATCTGTAGTAGATTTGATCCAGCAAGCGAATTGTCTCAACTACACGCATCAGGAGCAGGCACACATACCGTGAGTCCGATTCTTTTTGCGTTATTACAATCTCTGGTATTTCATTATCAACAGGATTGCTCTACCGTGTATTGGGGCAGGTATGGGGTTGGAGAATTCATCAATGGATAGGAGTCTTGATGATTCTCAGTCTCGCGGTGCATGTCGTTGCACTTGGCTTCGACAAATTTATGTTATTTACCATTCCAGAGTTACTTATATCGTATCCTCTATTCTCGTATTCCAACAAAAAAAGAACACATCTACAAAAAGGATTTTTTGAAATCGTAGAATCTATAACATTCTCACTCCCCCACTTTCGCAATCCACTTCCTAAAAATTTCTACAATTTCATCCAAATGTTGTTTTTCTACAAAGGTATGTGGTAGTTTTTTTCGCTCGGACGGCTGGACGACGTTAGAACTGTGCTCTCACGGTTATACAATCCTGAATAGTATTATTGCGGACTATTATTGTCACAATAATCAATGTTACTTTTTGGACATTAAGCTTATCTAATGTAATAAATAATCTTTTTTTCTACTCGTCCGCCAATGCAGATTGTATGAAGCCAAAGACTTTCTTAAAGTTACTTTTTGTAGTATCTGAAAAATCTGTTGCTTTAAAGTTAGCTGAGGCAAACATCTTCCAAAAAATAATTTTATTTTTCTTCCCAATGTATGAAGTATTATCTTTATTTTTAGGTTTTTGAGGGGGCAATGTGAAACCTGTTTTACTTGCAATTTTTTCTATATCGTCAACAGAAAACATATCCTCAAGATTTTTTATTCCCTCTAAGATATATACCTGCTTTTTAGTATCTTCTTCATTCCCACCAAAGACCTGCTCTTTAATTAGTTCATATTTATTCTTGGTACTACTATTTTTTTCGTCACTTTTTTCGTCGCTATCCATTACTAAACACCAATTTAAACCATAACCAATACACATACCTATAAGAGGGTTCAATTTGTCACTTATGGTTCCAATCCCTGGCAAATAGTGATACTCGTCTTCTTTTAGAATGCGCCCCATCGTTTGATACGCAAACATATCTGACAACCCTTCTACAATAATATTGCGATCCGTAAAAATAGTATTATGTTTTGATACCGAACATCCAATTGCATGAGACACTGGTAATAAAGCGTCCCTCTTGCTCTTAGTATCTATTTTCCCAGAAGAGATCTCTGAAATATTTACACCATCTTTTTTATCGTTATAAACCAGCTTTATCCTATGTAATTTCTCAGTTGGAATCAAAAATGGTGAGTGGGTTGCGTATATAATTTGGTGGCCATAAGTCTGGGCAATTTCATCAAGTACATTTAACAAGTCAGATTGTGCGTTGACATGTAAACTATTATCAGGTTCATCAATTAATATAACTCGATTCTGATCTTTCATAGATTCAAGAACAAGCCAAAATGATAAAAACCAAATTAGTCCTTTACTCCGGAGTCTCAAAGGGAGAGGTTCTCCATCACTAGTTTGGACTGAAAAGAAAATAAATTCTTCGCCAATGTCTTCATCATCTTCTTTCTTACCTAAATCTTTAGCTCTACTCTTAGATAATGTATCAATCGCATAGGAAATACTAACTTCACTCTCGTTATGAACTTTTTGCTTAAACACTTTAGAAAAATTTGCAGATAATTTTTTATTATGTTCATCTACGATAGTTCCTCTTTGAAGAGTTTCCGTACGAGCAATTCTTGAAAAAAATACATTCAAAATAGTTTCCAAATTTTTTACTGCATTTTTACCGTCACCTTTATCAGCGACATAATCACTTAATTTTATGTTATCGGGTAAAAGATCACATTTTGAGTCAGAGAATAAAACAAACTTCGGTGCGACTCTATATAAAGCAGAAACAATGTCGCTTTTCTTTTCTTCTGTAACTAAATCATTAATTAGCTTGTCTTCCTCTGTGTCTTGATTCTCGTCCTCAGTGCTGGCGTCTTCTTTGACATCCTCTGTATTTTCTTCTGGCTGAGAGTCCAAATATTCTTGATATTTTGCATTAATAAAACCACTTACTTTGGCAAAATCATCATCATCAATATCAGCTCCAGCTTCCGTACCTTCTACTAAGAATTTAACTTTTTTTAATACGGTTGATTTTTTAAATGCTTCTTTTAGAGAGTCCCAAAAAACAACATCGGCACTCAAAGTTCCTGCAAGCAAGTCACAAAAATCTTCAATATCTTTTTCATCTACTGAAAAAATGAACTCTGTAGACTGCTTACCTTCATTATCTTGTTTGAGTAAAAAAGCAGAGTCCTCAGAAAAACCTTCTTGATAAAATGACTCTAAAGCTTCTAATATTGTACTTTTACCGGACTCATTTTGTCCCGCCAGTACCAGGATATTATCGTTATTTTTTTTAAAATCTATTTCAAGTTTTTTGATGCGTCTGAAATTGCTTACCTTAAATTTTTCTAATTTCATATATGCGTAGCTATTAAGTGATAGCATTAATTTGGTTCATCAGTTTTCTTATAATATAAGCACAAAATGAATTTATTAGCAATGACATATAACAAGTGAAACCAACCCTTAGGTCGGTTTCACAAAATACTTGGCTCGGGGGGACGGACTATGTTCGAACTGAGATAAGTAGAAAGGAATAGTAAAAGTATTTCTTGACATTATTTTGGATGCACTGTATAATTAGATTGTCTAATAATTAGATTACCTAAACATATGAAAGATATAGATAAACTTATTGAACTTGTTTTTACTTTAAGTAGGATAACAAGAGAAGGCGTTGAAGAAAAAAGTAATTCTTTGTCTTATATTCAATTTCAAACATTATCTTTTTTGTTGAAACAGAGGAATCCTACTATGAAAGAGATATCCAAACATATACATATTACGGCTCCCTCCACTACTATTTTAATAAATAATCTAGTTAGAATGAAATTGGTTTCAAGAATAAATGATGAAACAGATAGGCGTGTAATTCGTCTAATTCTTACGACATCTGGCAGAGAAGAACTTGAAAAAGGATTTTTGGTAGCAAAAAAACATTTAGCAAATATATTTAGTAAATTATCAAAAAATGACAGAGATGATTTTGTACGTGTTTTAACCAAACTATCTGGATTTTTTAATCAGGATACACTATGAAGAAAAATGTAATAATTATAGATTTTCTATTATTAGGAATATTTACATTAATTATAGTATCAAAATTTATCGATCTGTCTTTTGTAAAGATTATCCAGTTGATTTTCTTTTCGCTGATTGCTATACACATAATTCAACATCGAAAGATCATTTACTGCTCATTCAAAAAATTGATAATGAATAGTAAATAGTTTACTCTATTTAACTAATATACAAATTAAAAGCTGTAAAATGAATATTAAAACATCTTTTTTTCTTGCTTATACCTCTATAAAAAGAGGTAGTAAGGGTACACTCATGATGACCATACTAATAATGACATTAGCTTATGTTAATCTTGTTTTTATATCTTCTATATTTGGAGGAATAGTAGAGGCTATAAATCACGAATCAATCAATAATCAATATTCTAATATTGTAATAGAGCCTAAAATTGACAAAAGGTATATAGATAATAAAGAGGCTATACAATTGATAGATACTATTACTGGAGTTGTCGGAAGTTCTGCTCATTATATAGATAAAGCTTTAATAAGTTATGATGAATATAATGATGGCAATAATATAAAAAGTGGTAAATGGGTTATAAAATCCATTGATGTGGAAAATGAAAAGAAAGTTACAGAGATTCATGATTCAATAATTGAGGGTTCGTATTTAGAATCAACAGACAGAGACCAGATAATGATAGGGAAAGAAATTGCCGGCGGACAT
>Ga0075953_107_pt1 | contig 86206 bp, 83 predicted proteins | sample RifGroA2_FD_68017 | JGI IMG/M metagenome (GOLD analysis project Ga0075953, IMG submission 68017) | Parcubacteria (Magasanikbacteria) bacterium GW2011_GWA2_43_9 | reverse complement strand
TATTCCCTTAAGCAGCCGAGGTCCCCCTGGGCCCTGGGTATCCATCCCACGACGAACCAGGAGGTACACTCATGTCGTGGTTCTTTCCAATTCTAGGATCAACGTCTACTGGGTGCGAAAATGTAGGTGCCGCAATAGTCGGCATCATCATGATCGGAATCTTGGCAAAGATTGCTCTGGCAGCCATTGAACTCACCCTCAAAGCTGCCATCGCCATCATCCCGATCTTTCTGGTGCTCCTCGTCGCCTATGGCATCAGCGAATGTGGCAACTGCGGATCTTCGAAAACAAGCAATTCACAACCACATCAGCAGAGTGACAGAAGCAATCGGTATACCATCACACCGAAACCTCCTGTCTACCAGCATGAGCCACCTGCATCCCAGGATCCTTCACCCCAGATTACTTCCAAGAAGGAACCCCACACACCTCCGAGGCAGACATCGGTCAAAGTGGAGATACGTGATCAGAAGATTCGTCATAAGCCTACAGCCGAGCCTAAGACCCCGGCTAAAGACAGGCATTCTCCAAAGGTCGAGCATCAAGAACACACTCAACCAGCGGAAGCGGAAGCCGATGCCAATACGGACTTCGAGATCGTGGTGGACTCCTTCAGCGCACCTCGTGGGAATACAACATCGTTCTCCAAGGCAAAAACACTGGCACTGAGACTTCAGACGGATGGATACTTCGCGTATCTGATCTTCAGATACAACGATGGCGTGCTTCGTTATGATGTCGTTGTGTCTAGATTCTCCGATGAAAAAAGTGCCAAGGGAGCGCTTCGACTCATACGTCCACGATTCAACACTGCAACACTACACGAAGTCACTTCCTACTCAATTGTACTTCGTGTTTTCGACAGTCTGAATGAAGCATACAGAGGATACGCGCAAGCGAACAACAACCGTCTGCACGCTTTCGTCAGGATGCAAGCAAACGATACGGGAGACTGGGAATACTCCCTCTACATCCCTGTCGAAAATAAGGATGCGGCAGAAAAGCTTCTCACCCGTGTCCGACGAAACTTCAGTACAGCGTTCGTTGCAAAGCGCTAGTATGCACCAACCGAGCGAGTGACACTCGTCTGACTATCCTGACTCCGAGCGAGTCAATCGTCAGCCACGTCACTCGCTCGGGATCAGTCAAAAGATCATCTGAAAACAGGTGATTTTTTGTTGAAAGATTTTCAAAGTGTCCGATGTCATTCTAAATTTATTTCAGAATCTTTCCGTAAGAGGACGTCTTTCGTAAGAGAGATCCTGAAACAAGTTCAGGATGACAATAAAAAAATCGCCCACGCTTATGTGGACGATTTTTTTTGTTGAAAAAAATTGAATTACTTCAATGTAACTTTTCCACCAGCTTCTTCGATAGCTTTCTTAAGTTCTTCTGCTTCTGCTTTTGGAGCGTTTTCTTTGATAGCAGATGGAACGTTATCAACGAGTCCTTTTGCTTCAGCAAGACCGAGACCAGTAGCTGCTTTGACAGCCTTGATCACAGCGATCTTGTTTGCGCCAGATTCAGTGAGTTCTACTGTGAATGATGTTTTTTCTTCTACTTCAGCAGCTGCTCCTGCAGCGCCTGGCATAGCCATCATCATAGCAGGTGCAGACGCGCTGACACCAAACTTGTCTTCGAGAACCTTCACGAGTTCAGCGAGGTCGAGGACAGACATTTTTTCAATCTCTTCTACAAGAGATTTGAACTTTGCAGGCACTTCTACTGCCTTTTTTTCTTCTGTTGTTTCTTCTGACATATGTATTGATGTTGTAATTGTTGTAACTGTTGTAATTGTTCTAGATGTTGTCTTATGAAATAGCTATCTCATATACAACAATTTGAACATCTACAACAAATTCAACGTAAATATTATGCTTTTTGTTCTTTAATTGCACCAAGGACGGTAACCAAGCCTCGGAGGTTGCCAGCGAGAACGTTGACAAAGCCTGAGATAGGAGCGTTGATCGTACCAACGAGCTGAGCATAGAGTTGTTCTTTGCTTGGAAGCTGAGAAAGCTCTTTTACTTTTGCTGCGTCGATAAATGCTCCTTCGAGGATACCACCAAAGATGGTAACCAACTCATGTTTTTTTGCGAAGTTCGCAATGATCTGTGCAGGTGCGACTTCATCATCCATGCCAAATGCGGCAGCGACACCACCGGTAAAGGATTTGGTATCGATATCGAATCCACCTTCTGACAATGCACGCTTCAACAAGGTCTTCTTGCTTGCCGTAATCACAATATTGTTTTCACGACATGTGGCACGAAGTTCTTCTGTTTCTGGAACAGTAAGCCCTTGAAAGTTTGCAAAGACAGCGGCTTTGGCGTTTTTGACGTTGTCAGTCAATTGCTGCACTTTTACTTCTTTTTGTACTCTTGTCTTAGCCATAGTGCTAAGTTATCTAAGTTTACTAGGTTTTGCTGAAAAAATATTTCAACAAAAAAACTGTGGTTTCCCACAGAACAACTCGTGAATCTTCGACCTTTTGACTGTTGTCGACGGATAAAACCTAGTCAACTAAGCCAACTTAGACTCACCTCGGTAGGAAATTAAGTCTTGCGACACCTACTGTCTGCGGTATGCCCACATATTACTACAAATATCTTTGTCTGTCAAGGATACTGGCCTGCCAGGCGCAAACCGAGCAAAGCGAGGTTGGAGACTGGTAGCGCCAAGGGGAATCGAACCCCTGTTCCCAGGATGAAAACCTGGTGTCCTAACCACTAGACGATGGCGCCATAAATAAGACGAAAAAAGTATACCTAAACTTCCAAAAAATGTCAAGCGTAATACAAGCTTTACCAGCTCACGATAATAGTGACAACCATCACTATAGTCGCAATAACGGTCACTCCGGCAGAGAGAAGACCAATCTCAGCATATCCTGGTAACGTTCCTCTTTCTTTTACTTCTTTATACCCACATTTTTTACAAACATAATATCGCTTATTTTTCATAAGTTCTCCCCACCCCAAAATACAAAGCCCAAACATCAAAAAAAATGCAACGATCATTTCAAACCAAAATTCAAAGTAAAAAGCACTATGTTCATTGAATAGCAGCAAAAAAAATAGAAAAAAAGGGATAAGTGCACCCAGAATCTTATACATCGATTCACTCCTCATCAATGATTTTCTCTGACATTTTGGGCATGTGCGCTGTTCTCGCCACATATAGATTTTTTTTTAATGATATGGTAGCCTCACTATACCATAAAGTACATTTCTATGACCATTCTCGACAAAAAAGCAGCCATTATTGATTTCCTACAAACCTATGTGCAAGACAAACAAGTAGTACTCGGCCTCAGCGGTGGCATCGACTCAGCGACCGTTGCGTTTCTTGCTGTTGCCGCATTGGGCGCTGATAAAATTCACGGCTTTATCCTCCCCTCCTCTACTAATGCAGAGGAAGATGCCAGACTCGCAACCGAAGTGGCAACATCACTTGGCGTTTCGTATGAAACAGTTTCGATTGAGCCACTCCTCGATGCATTCAAACAGGCATTGCCAGAAGTAACGACACAACATGCGATTGGTAATCTGAAAGCACGCATTCGCATGAGTATTCTCTATACAAAAGCAAACAGCATTGGCGGGATTGTCCTCGGCACTGGCAACAAAACAGAATGTATGATTGGCTATTATACAAAGTATGGTGATGGAGGTGTGGATCTCCTCCCCATTGCAAATTTATACAAACACGAAGTCCGCGCACTTGCGAAGGAACTAGGCGTGCCGCAGGAAATTATTGAAAAGAAACCAACAGCAGGGCTTTGGGAAGGACAATATGATGAAGACGAAATAGGCATGAGCTATGATGTGCTCGATAGCATGCTTGACGCGATCGAAACGAAACATGATCTTTCGGCATTTGAATCAGAAAAAGTTGCACGCGTACAACATATGATAAAAATATCTGAACATAAACGTCACATGCCGCCCGTTGCAACAGTGTAAATATGAGCAAAGCACTCTACATCGGAAGATTCCAACCATTTCATCTCGGTCATGTCTATGCCCTGAGCCAGATTACTGAACCCGAAATCATTATTGGCATCGGGAGCTCTCAATATAGCAGGACTGATGACAATCCCTATACATATGAAGAAAGAAAGCGCATGATAGAAAGCAGTTGGCAAGACATCCCGGCAACGATTCTACCCATTCCAGATATTCATGATGAAGAACAATGGGCAGCGCACGTACTCAATATTACCGGTCCAGTCGATGTGATCTACACCGGCAATGCCTGGGTAAAAAAATTGTTCGAACATGCTGGATACAATGTGAAAGATATAACCATACAAAACCCATACTCAGGAACGACCATAAGACAACTCATGAAAGCACAAGATGCTGCGTGGGAACATATGGTGCCACATGGTGTACCAGACATAATAGAACGTATATCAAAAAATCTGTGACATATACTGACGAACAATTGAAGCAAGAGACAGAGCGACTATACGAAAAGCTCAAACATACCGAATGGTCGCGAGATGATGTCGATGTTATTGCCCCGATGACGCTGGAAATCAACATACGAAAAAAAGAACAAAATGCGATTATTCTTGCACACTCATACCAAACTCCTGACATCATGTATGGTGTTGCGGATTTTCTTGGTGATTCCTATTCTCTCAGTAAAATAGCAGCAGAACATCCTGCTGACAAAATTATTTTTTGCTCTGTGCACTTCATGGGTGAAACGGCAAAAATATTGTCACCAGAAAAAGATGTCCTCGTGCCAGCGATGGCAGGATGTTCACTTGCAGAATCAATCACCGCAGAAGATGTACGCGAATTACGTACACAGCATCCCAATGCAGGCGTGGTGTGCTATGTAAATACATCAGCAGCAGTAAAAGCAGAATGTGATGTCTGCTGTACATCGGCAAACGTCGTCGACGTGATAGATGCTATGCCACAGGACGAAGTCATCTTTGTCCCAGATAAACTGATGGGAGAAAACGTACAAAAATTAACAAAGAAAAAACTGATCCTCTGGGATGGCACGTGTATAGTGCATGAACTATTTACCGTAGACACTATCAAGGAAATTCGTGCACAACATCCAGGCGTAAAAATCCTCGCCCATACAGAATGCAACAGTAGCGTCGTGGATGCCGTGGACATGGCGGGGAGCACCAGCGATATGCTCCGCTATATCGCATCGAGCGACGCCCAGGATATTATGCTCGTCACAGAATGTGGCATTACGGATAGAGTCAAAACAGAGTTTGTTGACAAACACATTGTTGGAGCATGTAGTCTCTGTCCCTATATGAAAAAAATTATGCTCCGAGATATTTTGGTAGCCTTAAAAAATCCACGTCCAGATCAGATTATTGAGATCCCCGAGGATATCAGAATAAAAGCAAAACAAAGTCTTGATCGTATGCTAGAGATTGTCCCAAAAAAATAATTACGGATGACGTATCCAGATATACGGATAATCCAGATGAACAGATAGCCCCATCCGTAGATCTGGATTATCCGTATATCCGAATGCATGATCCGTTATCTGTAAGAAAAAATATGGAAAAACAAAATAACATAAAAACTTATTACAATCAACGCGAGAAGCTGACACTCGAAAACCCGACATACAAAACGTATGTTGAGTATTATACGCACGAAACACTCCGCCTTGATCTAGCGGGTGGCGACGACATGACGACCACTGCAGTTCTCGATACCAATCCAGAAGTAACAGCAAACGTGATTGCAAAGCAAGATGGTGTGATAGCGGGACTTCAAGAAGTCGAATACTTTTTGAACAGTTTTGATATTCAAATAGATTTTTTGAAAAAAGATGGAGACGACATCCTGAACAAAGATATTGTTCTGACGCTCACTGGACATGTACAGGGAATATTGAAAGTGGAACGAACGATGCTCAACCTCCTGCAACGCATGTCTGGCATTGCCACACACACAAAAAACTTTGTTGAAAAAATCCCAAGGACCGTCCTTCTCTGCCCTACTCGCAAAACCCAATGGGGCCTCCTCGATAAACGCGCAGTGACACTCGGTGGTGGTGGTACACATCGTCTTGGCCTGTATGATTTTGTATTGATAAAAGATAACCATATTCCCTACATTGCAGACCTTGCATCAAAAGCAAAACAACTCAATGACAAAAACATATTTTGGGAAATAGAAGCAGACACAGCTGAGCAGGTTCTCGAATTTGCAAAACTCAAACCAAGCGCAATCATGTTTGATAATTTTTCTCCTGAAAATATCGCCCCACTTGTACAAGAATTGCATGAAACACACCCTGACATTATTCTCGAAGCATCAGGAGGCATACATGAAAAAACAATAACAAACTACGGCGCAACAGACGTCGACATCATTTCTATGGGCTCACTCACCCACTCTGTCATGTCCCTCGACATTGGTCTCGATATCGTGTAGCCTTCTTCCAGGCATTCCAAGCCTTCCCAGCCTTCTAAGCCTCCCAAGCATTCTCACTATGATTTACGACTTTTTAGTCATCGGCTCCGGCATCTCCGGCCTGAACTTTTCCCTCGACTCTGCTGAGCATGGCACGGTTGCGATTGTCACAAAAAAAGAACTGATGGAAAGCAATAGCAACTATGCCCAAGGTGGCATTGCGGCTGTTCTTGACGCTCACGACAGCTTTGACGCGCACATAGCAGACACACTCACAGCAGGGTGTTTTTTGAACGATGTCGAAGCGGTGAAACTTATGGTGACGCAAGCACCTGCGCAAATTCAAAAATTGATTGATATTGGCGTAGGATTCAATCGAAAAAAAGAAGACCTGTCACTCACACAAGAAGGTGGACATAGTGCGAGGAGAATCGCTCACGCACACGATGCCACAGGAAAAGAAATAGAACGGGCGCTTATTTTTCAGGTACGCCAACATAAGAATATTCATATATTTGAATCACATCTTGCGATTGATCTGATAGTAAAAAACAATGCGTGTCAGGGCGCAATAGTCCTTGATACAGAAAAAAAACATATCGAACCATTTCTCGCAAAAGCAACAATTCTTGCCTCTGGTGGAGCAGGACAAGTATACGAACGCAATTGCAATCCACGTGTTGCAACAGGAGATGGCATCGCTATGGCTGCACGCGCGGGAGCAGAAATTCGTGATATGGAATTCATCCAGTTTCACCCGACAGCTCTTGCACTCGAAGGAAAACCAACATTTCTGCTTTCTGAAACTATTCGTGGCGAAGGTGCTATTCTCGTGAATGCAAAAGGTGAACGATTTATGGAATCTCAACATGAGTTGAAAGAGCTGGCACCACGAGATATTGTCGCACGAGCAATATATGAAGAAATGAAATACGGTCCTGTCTATCTCGATATCACACACAGAGAATCCGCCTATATCAAAGCACGCTTTCCATATATTTATGATCAACTCTGGTGGTATGGTATAAAAATGGACAAAGATCGTATCCCTGTTGCGCCGGCAGCACATTATACGTGCGGTGGTGTGCATACAGATCTGCATGGACAAACAAACATCCCCGGCCTTTTTGCCTTTGGCGAAGTCGCCCATACAGGTGTCCATGGCGCAAATCGACTGGCATCAAATTCACTCCTCGAATGTATGGTCTTTAGTGAACAAACTGTCCCAACTGCGGTAGCGTATGTTCAACATGTGGGAAGTGTTGAACATGTTGAAATTGATAGTAGCAACACCATCTATACAGAAACGAATGTTCGCGATATCAAAAAAGAAATTCAGCAAATCATGTGGGAACATGTTGGTATTATTCGTCACAAAAATGAATTGAATGACACACTCCAAAAGTTGCAAGCAATTCAAGACACTCTCAACACATTGCAAAAAAATGGCAGAGATGAGATGCTGATAGAAACAAAAAATCTTGCAGACGTTGCGATCTTAATTACAAAAGCTGCGATTGAAAGAAAAGAAAGTATTGGATGTCATTTTATTGTATAAAGATTGTTATCTGCTTCAATTTGTTATAATCTGTTTCATCTGCTGTTTTATATATGTATATTTTAGGCATAGAATCATCATGTGACGATACATCCGTCGCGCTACTCGATTGTAGTGATGATGGTTTTGTTGTCCTCGCAGAAAAAACAGCAAGCCAAGTGGACGTACACAAAAAATATGGTGGCGTCGTGCCAGAACTTGCAGGACGGATGCATGCAGAAAATATTCTTCCTGTGGTGGAAGAAGTAATGAACGAATGGCGAACATCCATTGGCGACACTGAAAAAAAACCAGATGTCATCGCTGCAACAACCGGACCAGGATTGATAACAGGTTTATTGGTCGGCGCAGAAGTGGCAAAAAATCTTTCGTATCTTTGGAATGTGCCAATGATTGCCATGAATCATATCGAAGGACATATACACTCCGTACTGCTACGTTCGTCTCAAGAAGAAAAATTTCAAATTTCAAATTTCAAATTTCCAATACTTTGTTTAATAGTGAGCGGTGGCCACACAGAACTCGTATTAATGCGAGACTTTGGCGACTACGATCTCCTCGGCAAAACGCGCGACGACGCCGCAGGCGAAGCATTTGATAAAGTGGGAAAACTGCTTGGCCTCGAATATCCGGGTGGTCCAAAAATTTCAAAACTTGCAAAAGATGGCAATACGAAAGCAATCGCATTTCCACGTCCGATGATGGATAGTGATGATTATGATTTTAGTTTTGCTGGATTGAAGACGGCGGCGTTATATTGGCTGAGAGATAACAGCATTACAACAATACAAGGCAAGCACGTTTCTCCCCCTTTCCAAGGGGGAGATCAAGAGGGGGTAAAGCATAACACCACGAACAGTGCTACTGCGAGACCTCCCCTAACCCCTCCTTGGCAAGGAGGGGAACCGCAAAAAGTCTCTCTCCCTGACTTCTGCGCCACCTTCGAACAAGCCATCGTCGATGTCCTCGTAGAAAAAACAAAACGTGCTGCAAAAGAATACCATGTACACACCATCATCCTCGGTGGTGGCGTTTCTGCAAATCCAAAACTTCGTACAGAATTACAAATAATGATACAAGAAATGCCACAGGCTCAGCTACTCGTGCCAAGTCCCCAATACAGCATGGACAACGGCGCGATGATCGCCGCCGCAGCATATATGAAAGCAAAGAAAAAAGAATTCACAGAATGGCAAGACGTGGTCGTGAATCCAAACTGGGAAGTGTACGATAAATAATTCCTCCACAGTCATCAATTGACAAAAAGAAAGTCGACAGCTACGATAGCGCCAGATCTTTCACAAAAGCACGGACTCGTTCCGTGCTTTCATGTCTCAGGAGGACATTGTAATGGCAAACGGTGACATCATGATTGGCTACAATAGGAATGGGGGGCTTACTCTTGTTCCGATGCCAGGCTTCGAGAAGCAGGCGGCAAGAGTCGCCAGCCTCATCGTCGAGAAGAATACACCGTGCGACATCGCTGAGCCAAAGTTCGGAGAGCGGACGAATGGTGAACCGTATCTAAAGCTGCCCAAGGGGCACATCGGCGGACACGACTGCGTTATCTTGACGAGTGGTCCAGGCACGTACAACATGCTCGGGCAACTCTACATCATGCTCGCCTACCTGGTGGGACGTCGTGCGAGTCGCATCTCCATCGTGAGTGGATACTTCCCACTGTCGCGTTCCGACAAGGACGAGGGCGCGGATGAACTCGCTCTGGTGAGTCACACCACTCGAATGATGTCCAGCGCATCGGAAGGAAAGCTGGATCGAATCATCTCTGCTGATCTCCATGCACCTCAAGTGGTCATGGCCGGCAGAATGGGACTCATCACCGAAATCTCGCTCATGCGACGACTGCTGACCAAGATCCTGGACTCAGCAGGAGATCGCAAGCTGTGCTTGATGTTCCCCGATGACGGGGCAAACAAGCGCTTCGGGGGGATAGTAAGGAACATGCTTGATGAACGAGGTGTGAATCTCCCCATCGTCGTCATCGGCAAACGACGGAGCGACAGCAACAACGTCAAGATCGATTCTGTCTTCGGAGATGCCGAAGACCTCCGCGGCTCAACCACGGTGATCGTCGACGACGAGACTGCAACCATGGGAACTCAGATTGCCACGGCAGAAGAAATTCGTCGCCGCTACGGGGTCGAGCATATCTGGGCAGCGACGGTCCATGGCGTTCTATGTGGTCCTGCACCTGGCAGACTTGCATCAGGGCCAATCGATCGGCTCTACATTACGGATACGATTCCCGTGGCAGACCGGCACGAGCTCAAGGGACTGGTAGAGAATGGCAGACTGGTCGTCGCCCCATGGGAGGACGACTTGGCCAACATCATTCGCTGCCACCACTGGGATCAATCGATCCGCGAGCTGCGCTGATCGATAACCATCCCCCTGTAGACAGAAACCCCGGGCATCGCACAACGCGGTGACCCGGGGCTTCACAAAAATTTCTAATTTCCAATTATCTAATTTCTAATAAACCACTTATTGCTTGCTCCAACGCTTCTCCCTCATGTACAAATGTCTCCGTCCTCACACTCTGTCCTTCTACTTCAAAATACACACGTGCGTCACCTGGATGCGCGGCAAACAATTCTTTCAGTGCACCGGCACTGTTTTTTAATTGTTCTTTTGACACAGGAATCGTGACATACTTTTCTGCTTCTTTTTTTGCCGCTCGTTCGACATGTGTGCCGAGTGATACTTGTCCTGCAACACTTGCCGCATTTTCTGGCGTGAGCAGATACACATTTTCAACAAAAATTTTATTGTCTCCTTCTTCTCTTGGTGTTTTGCCGACCACGACCACCACATTTCCCACGACCCACATATCTTTTGTTTTTTCAAATGTTTTTGGGAACACCAAATACTCCATGGATCCGGTGTTATCCTGTATGGTGACAAACATCATCACGCCACCTTTTTTCGTAATTTTCTTTTGTGCGGCGTCAATCACACCGCCGGTAATCACCCATTCATCTCGCTGCACATGTTCTATATCACTCATCGCTGTGAGTGCGTTGCGAAACAGATGCTCGTATTTTGCAAATGGATGCGACGACACATAAATACCAAGCAATGTTTTTTCCCAAAGCAGTTTATCATCCATGGTCGCGACCGGCGCATCTTTCAAGACCACACTATCGTCAAGCGAAATAGTAGTACCGGCAAACAATGATCCTTGATTCGTCACGCCTTGTTCTTTTTGATGTTTTGAATAAAATAAAATGTTTTCAATATTGGCAAGCAATACGCCACGATCTTGATGAAAACAATCCAGCGCCCCTGCTTGGATCAAACTTTCAAGTGATTTTTTATTCAAATCTTTATCCGTCACCCGCTCCAAAAAATTTTCTAGACTTGTGTACTGTCCATGTTCCTTTCGCTCACGATAGATCATATCGCAGATATGCTCTCCAACATTTTTGATAGCCGTGAGCCCAAACCGGATCTTGCCAGGCTCCCCTGCTTTACTCGTCATGGCAAAGTTTTTGAAACTTTCATTCACGTCCGGTGGCAACACCGTGATCCCCATGCGACTTCCTTCATGTACAATCGCAGCGACTTTTTCTATATCACTTGCTTCTGCCTGCAAAATAGCCGTCATGTATTGCACTGGATAATTTGCCTTCATGTACGCTGTCTGGTACGCAACAATCCCATAGCTCGCCGCATGCGCTTTGTTGAACGCATACGTGGCAAATGGCTTGATACGCTCCCACAGATCATTGACCAATTCTCTTGGGTGATGATTGGCAATACACCCATCTTTAAACTTTTTTTCCTGTTCTTTCATGAGTTCAGGAATTTTCTTTCCCATGGCTTTGCGGAATTTGTCTGCTTCGAGCCAATCGTAGCCAGCAAGTTTGATAGCAGTAAGCATGACATCATCTTGGTAGATAAGAAGACCAAGAGATTTTTCGAGTGTTTCTTCAAGATCAGGATGAGGATAGTCGATCGTACTCGGATCATGCGCGCGCTTGATATATTCTGGAATAAAGTCCATTGGTCCAGGACGGTACAGCGCTACCATAGCCATGATATCGTCAATATTTGTCGGACGAAGTTCTTTGATCCAGCGAATCATGCCAGAGCTGCCAAACTGAAACACACCCATGGTCTCTCCGCGAGAAATCATGTCAAATGTTTTTGTATCATCGAGTGGCAGATGATAAATATCCACTTCTTCTCCCGTTGTTTTCTGTACGATTTCCACCGCTTTTCCGAGAATAGAAAGATTTCGAATTCCAAGAAAGTCGTTTTTCAATACACCAGCCGCTTCGACATCGTACATGCTGTACTGTGTCAAAATTCTGTCTCCCCCACTTTCTCGCTGCACTGGCGTGAAGTCAACAAGTGGTGTGGGAGAAATCACCACGCCGGCAGCATGAATAGACGTATGCCGCGCACAGCCTTCTACTTTTTGAGCAAGGGTGAGAAGTCGATGCACGTCATCATTACTATCAAACAATTTTTTCAAATCAGGTTCTTCTTTCAATGCACGTTCGATCGTCATCGGAAATCCTTGCGCTCCTTGGGGAATCAGTTTTGCGACTTGGTCACAAAAGCTATAGGAAAGTCCGAGCGCGCGACCCACGTCTCGCACTGCTGCGCGCGCTGCCATAGTTCCAAACGTAATAATCTGCGCCACTTTATCTGCGCCATATTTTTTTGTAACATAGGCGATCATGTCGTCGCGACGATCATCGGCAAAGTCTGTATCCACATCAGGAGGACTCGGACGGAAGGGATTCAAAAATCTTTCAAATGGCAATTTGAATCGGATCGGATCCACGGTCGTGATGCCGAGCACATAGGAAACAAGCGACCCAGCAGCAGATCCACGAGTGGATTCTACAATCCCATTATCTTTTGCATAGCGAACATAGTCTGCCACACAGATGAAGTACGGCGAGTACCCTTTTTCTTTGATAATCTCAAGTTCGTATTCTATACGATCCGTAATTTCATCTCCCATCTCCGGATAAAAATGTGGCGCGCATGCAAACGCTTCATCTCGAAGTGTCTCGTCTGATGTTTTGTTTGGTGGCAAATCTACTGGTGCAAAGTGCCACTGATCCAGCTCGATTTCTATATTCACTCGTTCTGCAATTTTGACAGTATTTTCTATAGCATCAGGAACATGACGAAAGCGGGACATAATATCTTCAGCAGTATTGAGTGATCTGTCTACATGACGGAAGTCCTCACGATTCCCCATATCCACACGCAGTCCTCCGGAAATACACCGGAGTACATCTTGCGCTTCGGCATCATCTTGATGCAGATAATGAACATCGCGCGTCACGACTTTTGGGATGCCTGTCGCTTCGGAAAGGGCTATAAGTTTTGTATTGACATCGATCTGTCCTTCTATTGCAGGATGATCTTGCAGTTCAAGATAAAAATCATTCTTCCCAAAAATTTCTTCATACTCTTTTGCTGTTTTTTTCGCATCCTCTATCTTATTTGCTTTCAAAAGCTGTTGTACCTCTCCCTGAATATCACCAGACAATGCAATAATGCCATCCGCATACGTTTTGAGAGTTTCTTTATCCAGGCGAGGCTTGCCGTTAAAAAATCCGTCGAGGTGACCGATAGACGAGAGTTTCATCAGATTGCGATACCCATCAAAATTCTCTGCAAGCAAAATAAGTGTATACCATTCTTTATCTTTTTCCAGATCTTTATCTGTCAGTTTTCGTGGTGCGATATATGCCTTGAACCCAATGATCGGCTTTATTCCCTCTGCCTGGCACACTTTATAGAACTCTATCGCCCCGTACATAGATCCATTATCTGTCAGTGCCAAAGCCGAAAAACCGCGCTCTTTAGCGGTTTTGACAAGCGGTTTGATTTTGACGAGTCCATCGAGCAAAGAGTAATGCGAATGGACGTGGAGGTGTGTAAAATTCATGGGAAAACGACTATCAAATGGACGCCTGCCCTGTACTGAGCGAGAGGCTGAAAGCCGAAAGCTCTAGTGCAGGGTGAAGGTGGACGAATTCTGCCATAGTATACGTATGGTACTGGTTTCGAGGTGGGTTGTCTAGTTGAAAAAAGAACGAGCCTGCGACACATAATGTGTGGCAGGCTCTGACGGCAGGAAGACTAGAGGATCTTGAGAGAAGTGACCTCGACGAAGGAGGCCTCCGCGCTGAGGGCAGGAAGCTGCAAAAACGCGTGAGAACTTCGTATGCCCGCCCACACTTTGCACGCTTCGCGTTCAGCATCCTCACGCTTTTCCGCAGTGAGGGTGTAATGGCGATCCAGATATCCCTCTTGCCACTGCAGTTGAAACATGGCTTACCTCCGTATTGTCAGCCACATACATAAAATCATTGTTTTTGGGTGGCGTCAAGTTGCCATTGACCAGTGCAGATATGGAAGATATACTTCTTTTTATATGTTCATATACCCATTATGAATGCTCAGCCGGCTCCATAGTGGCGCAGCCCTGTGGAGCCATCCTGCCACACAAAAGCAATGAAGCTCCACAGCCCTTCGGGACTATGGAGCTAGCATAGTAGAACAAAAGTACAATGTTCCTAAGCAATATGTTATGAAAGCATTCATTGAAGTAGACGCTGGAACAAATCAACGTCCTATCTACAACGAACAAACACTTGAATACATAAAAACAAAAACTGTATATAAACCTTATCCATATGCTTATGGCTTTTTGCTAAATACGATTAGTGGCGACGGAGATCATCTTGATTGTTATGTGATAACATCAAAATCACTCACTTCCAGAGATATTGTAGAAGTGGAACCGATAGGCATGGTTGAATCGATTGAAAATGGTGAGGAAGATCACAAAATTTTATGCCGGCTATCAAATGAAAACATTATGGTAGACGCAACAATAGAAAAAAAGATTCGTGATTTTGGAAAACACTATTTTGACGATCGTCCAGACAAACAGGTTACTATTGGTAGATTCCTTGGATACGAAGAAGCAATCAAACTGATTGATTCGTGTAGAATAAGTACTAAAGAGGATGAATAAAGTACCCTAAAAAAATGGATATGTGTTAAAACATCATAAATTATGAAATTATTAGAAGTAGCAGACAATGAAATTGTAACAATGGATGACTACCCTATTTACGACTTGCAAATAGGAGTGAGCGATGGAGTAATTTTAAAATTGTATTTTAGAATTTTTCAAAAGCATTGCGCTGATATTATTGCGAGAACAATAATCTTACCAAAAGAATTGGTAGCGTCTGCTTTTGATAAAAAAATTAAGAAGAAATTTGATGATTTTAAAAATAATCACCCGCAGGTGAAATATTTTGCTCTAGACGGCAATCATCGAACTACAGCGGCATCTCTTACAAAATCAAAAATTCCAGCTATACTCTTTGAAAATGACAATGATTGTAAAGAGATTCAAAAAATGAACAATAGTGCAGAAGTTTTTAGACCACATACAAATAATTCCATTAATGAGTGTGTTCTAGAATTAAAAGATCATTTTTTGAAAGTAAATCAATTTTATACCGTTGCAGAAAAAACGAAAAGAATGGTTGACGATATGTCTATAGACATGCCACAGTATATGAGAGACAGCTTTAATCAAAAATAACAAATCAACATGTTATGAGTAAAGCAATGATAAAAGCAACATATCCCCTTATCGACACAAAAGACTTCGTGGAGATTTCAATAGGTCAACCGGAACGTGATCCAAAATCATCACATGAAGATCGCCGGTGTGCATGCAAAATTTCTGGTCCTACCTATGAAAAAATTTTCTATGCTCATGGTATCGATGAAATACAATGTGTTTGGATTGGATTACGACAAATCAGAGTAGAGATCGCTGAGTTTGAAAAGAAAACAAATATGAAATGCGAATACCGTTACTTTCAGGATTTTGAAGAATAAAAAATGGTATATTGCCTAACATCGCATTTACACAATGAACGTTGCGACTGTCTACCCTCTTTATGTCGCCTTGAAGAATCATTTTCTTGTGATTCTTTTTTTATCTGTATGTTTTTTCCTACAAGCCTTGACAATCTCCCCCACCGATGATACGGTTTTGCAAACCACCTTGGAGGAACACCATGGATCCAGTCAAGGAACCAACTCGTCGCCTTGAAAACGTCGTAGTATCAATCTCGCGCACTGGAAGGATGAGCATCAACCTCTCCAACTGTAAGTTCGGCACACGCCTCACCATCAGGAAATGGCTGGCGAATAACCGCCGTGCCGAAGTCATCAACAACAACGGCTCATCGCGATTGGTGCTCACCGGCTTCGAGACCGGCATGAACCTGACGATCATCGGGGTCTGCCTCGTAGTTCATAATGACGGAACGATCTATCTGAACGTTGAGAACTCGACTGAGATGGCGAACAAACTCCGCCTCTCTGTCGGACGCACCCAGCTCCACAACGCGAACTTTACTGTCCGCATGACAACCTAACCCTGACGCTCCCCGCGTCTGACATGTTCCCCGAACGGGACTACGCAGCATGGGAGCGTTCGGGGACAGTCAAAAAAACAGCAGTGTATGCTGTTTTTTTGTTTGCATCCTCTTGACAAAACGAAAAAAATATGATATGCATATTGGTCATTTGGAGTATTCACCAACGATGGTGAACTCTCTATCGACGCCCCCAGATGCGCAAACGCGCAGGAGAGAACGCCGTGACCAAGCTCAGCCTGATCGTCCTCGCCATCCTTTCGGTCTTCGCTTCCTTCACCGGCTGCGAGGAGCCGAAACCGAAGCAGAAGGTGGTAGAGCCGACCCAGCTCGTGCAGGAAATTCCCATCTGCAAGAATCCTGGAGAATTCCTCCTTAAGGAGAGAGGCATCACGAAGTGCGAACTCTTCGATGCTACCGGCAAGAAGATCAAGAGCATCGAGACGAGTGGCACGATCTCATGCTATCGAACGATGGATCCGATCCGCTACGTCAAATGCTACGAAAACTCCGGAGAGCCGACATGGCACATCACCGCCATGCAGCCGCTCTGCGCGTTCAACGGCGACGAGCCTTCGTGCATGAGAATGTCCATCGGAGACATCATGGATGTCTCCGACAGCCCGAACTTAAAGTAGTAGGGCACCTGAGGGGCAACAGTCACAGGGTGCGGTTCTCCACGAGAACCGCACCCGCCCCTACATTTTTATAACACAAAAAACTCCTCATCGGAGTTTTTTTATTTTTGTATTTCTTCCTTACTTCTTCTTCGCCTTTTTTTTCTTTCCACCATCTTCTCCTGAAATTTTTTTCTCCAATTGACTTGTCAGTTTATTCATCACCATATTCCCAATCGTCCCAGTAAAAAACTTGCTCACAGATCCCATGTGATCACTCACATTGTCTACTTTTTTTCTGATAAATTCTACTGCGTCTGAAATAAGCTCGAGTTTATTCGTGACATTCTCGATAATCTCATTTGCATTTTTCAACACCCGCGCCGCCTGATACAAAAGCCAACACAAGAATACCGTAAACCACAAAATACAAAATGACAATACAATATATAACAAATCTTGTGGTGTATCGAACATATGACAGGCGGGTTAGAGTTTTAGAGAGTTAGAGAATTAGGTATTAGGACGCTTCGAAGAAAGTATAGCACACATAGAAAGTCGTGTGAAATACTTTGGAGTTTATAGCTAATAGCTTATAGGTAATAGTGTCTTTTTGTCATGCTGAATTTATTTCAGCATCTTTCTGACCGAGCAACGTCTTTCTGGGGAGAGATCCTGAATCATCCCGATTTAATCGGGACAGGAAAGCTATCACCTAAGACTCTAAAACTCTAACACCTATCCTCTATCCCAAAAATCCCCGACGCTGTGCAGCGAGAAGAACGAGATGCGAAAGATCATCATTGCTATGCGACATCATCGCGTTACAAATCTGTTTTGTTGCAACGATATGTTCGGTGTCTTGCGAGACATCTCCATACCATGATACAACTCTGTCTTTCACCGCTGTTGGCAAATATGGCGAATCCATATCTACAAATCGAATCGCATCTTTCAAATCCAGATCAATACTTGGATACACTTCTTTGATAACCGCCATATCTTCCTCTGTCAGTGCATCTAACCCAAGAAGCTCGGGGGGCACCCCAAGAGAATAGAGAGACGCAGTAAAGGTAATCGCGCGAGGGAGATGTTTTTTTCCCATGGTACGAGAATACCCAAACAAGCCGATATGCAATTTTCGTTTTCTTCGCTTTGGGATATGGACAGCGACTTCATTGATCACATCGACCAGCTCGGCAAGCTGTTCCTGATACCGCGCACTGTAACGCTCGATAATATCGAGGACCTGTTCTTCCGGCACTGCCAGTGGTTTTTGTCTTTCTGTGGTAAGCAGTTTTTGAATTGCAGACTGGACTATCGCAGGATCATTGTCAAATTTGAATGATGACTGAATCGTAAACGTCTGCACACTTGGGTACCCGCGCAACATACCGTCTACCGTCTGCGGTCTAAGATTGCCACGAAAAGGAGCAGAACCCGCACCGAGAATAGGATAGATAGGAATACCGAGTTCTTCACCAAGCAGATGCAATCGTTGGAGCGCAATTTTGTTGATAAGAACAGCAGAAATCGATCCATAATTGACAGCAGGATCACTGCGTGCGAGAAAAACGCGCTGATACGAGACATCTTTATCTTTCAAATACTCACGAAGAATATCCGCACTTGCAAGCATGTGTTCTTTGTCTTCAAAAAGTGGAATCACGTGTACGGTCTCAGGACGAAACTCCCCTACCCACTCACTGACAGAAATATCATTGGGACGAACAGCAGTATTTCCCTTGCCTACCACAAAATCTTTGTAATAATGATAAATTCTATCCAAACTTTCTGCAGACGTGGTCATTGGCAAAATCACTTCAAAAATCGGCGCCGTGACATCGTCACCATAAAACGCACGCGCCGCATCAAATGATCGTGGAATACTTTCGAGTGTTTCAAGCAAAATTTTTCCTTCTGTTTTTTCTACTTCTGGATTTGGGACACGCACTGTCAGACGTAATTCATTGCCAAGCCGATGTGTACGAAAAAACTGCTCATTTTTGGTAAGCAATTTTTTGACCACAAACGTATCGACTTCTTTTCCTTCTGCATCCCACATTTGTTCATCACAGCCAAGATGAGAATACGCGTAATACGCTTCTTGAATTTCGTCTTCTCCGCCAAGCTGTGCATGCTCGGCAAAAAAAGGTTGAGAAACATTATCAGGATGCTGCGTACTCATGCAGCGAGGAATATTGTGTGAAGTCATATTATGCCCGAATTTCAGCACCAAACTTTTTCTGAAGCATTGCGACGATCTTTTCATGAACAACATCAACATCTTTTCCTTCCAGCGTCTTTTCCAGCGATGTCTTCGTGCACAGCACTCTTATCGACAACAAAGGCGACGTCTCGTTCGATCGAAGGATATTGTGAAAGTGGTTGATACTGAGTTTTTTCTGTGAGAAGAAGAACTATCTCAGAAAGATTTACTTCGAGGACTGCTGTTCTTGCATCAAGCCCGAGTGTGTTTGCAGTCATCGGATGCACTTCGCCAATGTGCCCTACTTTTTTTCCAGCAACATGTACTTCCGCAAATCGTCCTGGATGAACAAACACATCATCAAGAGACTTCTTTTCAAAATGTACAGCAAGACCAAGACGAGTCATGACAGTGGTAAAGGATGTAGACACATGCAAAAAAGGATGTTCATCACCTTTTTCTGCGTGTGCCATAGCGAGAAGGGTATCTTGTTTTGGCAAGGTATTTTTTTGTCCATCGACGTCACCCTCTTGTTCTTTTTTGAACACTTTTCCAATTTCAAAAATAGACACAACATCAAATCTATGTGAATTCCGTTCGACTGTTTCGAGCAAATTTTCTCTCAGATGTCGACGCAAATATGGACGATCTTTTGCAATAGGATTGTCGAGCTCAAGATAATCTTTTACGTTTTCACCAACTTTTTCAAGCAAGTCTGGTGATACAAAAGAATAATTGGAAACTTCCGTATATCGTCCTTCATACGCAAGCAATGTTCTGAGTCGTGTTTCGAGTTCGCGCAGAGCATTCTTTTTTGGAGGAACAATAGGGAACGTCGGCAGTGTTGGCACGATATTGTCGTAGCCGTACACGCGTGCGATTTCTTCTACCAGATCTTCTCGAATAGAAATATCTTTTGTTGCACGCCAAGAAGGGATCGTAACTGACAAAGTATTTTTCTTTTCTTTTACGCCAAAACCAAGACTTGTGAGAATACGGACCATCTCTGTTGCAGGCAAATCAACACCCATTTTTCTTTGAACAAATTCTGTGTCCAATGCAATAGGGCCTTGGTCAAGAGAAAAATCTGATTGATCAACAATGGTACTCGATACCACACTCTTTGGAGAAACTTCTTTGAGCAGTTCGACCACACGACGAAGTGCCAATTCACACAGATGTGGATCAAGACTTTTTTCATACCGTGCAGACGCATCAGTGCGAAGCCCATGGCGAGATGCCGTGCGACGAATAGTGACCGCATGAAAATTTGCAGACTCGAGAAGAATACTCGTCGTCTCATTCGTGACTCCACTATTGTTACTCCCCTTCACACCCGCAAGCGCAACAACTTTGTCTTTCGTGGCAATAACTAAATCTTCTTTTGTAAGAGTATATTTTTTATCATCAAGCGATGTATATTCCTCACCATCTTTTGCTTTTCTGACAATGATTTCAACATCTCCTTTTTTATTTGCGAGTTGTTTTATATCAAAAGCATGCAACGGCTGCCCCAGCTCAAACATCACAAAATTTGTGACGTCCACAACATTATTCCTCGGTTGCACACCAACACTCATCAATCGTTTTTTCAACCACGCCGGTGATTCTGCAACCTCAATCCCATCAATCGCAACCGCCATATACCGCGGACAAGCTTTTACATCTTTCACCGCCACATCAAGTTTCCAGTTACCAGTTTCTAGTCCCTTCAATTTCTTTGGTTCGTACGCCTTTAACGATTGCCCATACATCGCCGCAATCTCCCTCGCCATTCCATACTGCCCCCACAAATCCGGCCGATGCGTCATGGATTTATTATCTATATCGAAGACAATATCGTTCAATTCCAACACGTCCGAAAGTGGCTTCCCTATCTGTTGATCTGGATTATCCGAATATCTGGATGCAATGATATCAGTAAGATCCAAAATTTCTTTCTCACTTTGTTTTGGAAACATATCACCGAGCCCAATTTCATCCGATGCACAAATCATGCCAAAACTTTCAACCCCACGAATTTTTGCTTTTGTTAAAACAATAGGCTCCCCTTCTCCATGCCATCGCACTGATGCGCCAAGTTTGCCCATTGCGACGAACATCCCTTCTCGGACATTACTGCCACCGCAGACAACTTGAAGTTTTTCGTCGCGGACATCTACCGTACACACATGCAATGTGTCTGCATTGTCATGCTTTTTTACTTCAACAACTTTTCCAACAACAACATTTTCGAGAAATCTCGCTTCATCAATAACATCTTCGACTTCCACAACATGCATGGTCAAATCAACACCGAGCTGTTGTGGCGTAATTTTTTTTGGAATGGTGGTGAATTGTGAGAGCCAATTTTTTGATACGAGCATATATGTGTTCTAGGTGTTCTAAATGTTGTAACTGTTCAATTTGAACATGTAAAACAACTTCAACATTTACAACATTATTCATTTCTTATTAAGGAGATATTTTTCTAACCCGATAAATTTAAAATATAATTCTTTCATTGCAGGTTCTATTTTTTCGTATGTTGATTCTTCAATGTACTCGAGATCTATGGAACATTGTAACCCTGCATGAACTTCTATAAGCGAACCAATAGAAGTGCGCAAAAACCTTGCAAAATCTTTTGATGTTTTTCTTCCACTTCCCTCTGCAATATTGAGTAACACTGATACAACAGCTCGTCTTACCTGACTTATCAATCCATATCTTTCTTCATCTGGAAATCGTGCTGATATTCGATATACATCTTTGATCAAGCTTCTAGAAATCTTTGCAACATCTAATTGTTCATAACCAAACGTCATAAGCCTCCTTCATATAAAACAATTTCATCATCTTCAACAATTAGAACTGTTTCAAAAATCTCAGATCCCCTGACTGAAAATGTCGGATATCTTCGATACCATATTTTTGCATCACGAGCCGCATACTGCCAAGCCCAAAGGCAAATCCAGAATACACATCAGGATCAAGCCCACCAGCTTTCAATACTTCCGGATGTACAAGACCACAAGGCATCATTTCTACCCAACCAGTCTGTTTGCAGACATTGCAACCAGTTCCTTCACAGACAAGACATCTCATATCAAGCTCAAAACCAGGTTCTACAAAAGGAAAAAATCCTGGACGAAGTCGTACCTCCACATCTTTCTTTAGAATCCCAGAAAGCAATCCTTTCATCACACCAATAATATCAGCAATAGAAATATCTTTATCGACAACCAACCCTTCGAGCTGAGTAAAGGTGTGTTCATGACTTGCATCAATCGATTCATTTCGAAATACACGCCCCGGCACAATCGCACGAAGTGGCGCACCAAATTCACGCATCGCACGTATTTGCACAGGAGACGTATGTGTACGCATGACCCATTCCGGATGATCTTTGATAAAAAATGTATCATGACTATCCCGCGCAGGATGTGATGGCGGAATATTCAATGCTTCAAAATTGAAATAATCGCTTTCAAGCTCGGGTCCATCGAGCACCATAAATCCCATGGAACGAAACAATTCAGATAATTCAATTTCCACTTGTGACATCGGATGCATATGCCCATGTGCTTCTTTTGGAAGATGAGGCTCAGTCACATCGATTGATTCTGTCTCTGCAATTTTTTTCATTTCTTCACGTTGCAGTGCTTCACGTTTTTCTTCCAGTTCTTTCACAATTTTCAGACGAACGGTATTCATCATCTCACCAATGGCTTTTTTCTGCTCGGTAGCAACGTCTTTCATCTGCTTTGCAAGATTCGTAAACGCACCAGCTTTTCTGCCAAAAATAGTTTGCTCGAGTTCTTCAAGCTGTAACAAACTAGACACATGTTTCAACTGTGCTTCAAATTCTTTTTTTATATGTTGTAATTCTTCTTTCATATCATGTACTAAAAAAGGTTTGAAATGTCTCGCCAGGTTACTACGACAATCAACAGCATCAAAAGCAAAAATCCAATCGTGTGTGCAGCTTGTTCGTATTTCATTGGCACAGGCTTCTTAAACATTCTCTCATAGATAACAAAGAAAAGTCTGCCACCATCAAGCGCAGGAATGGGCAAAATATTGATCACTGCAAGTGAGAGGGATAGCATTGCCATGATATTGATAAGGTATGACAACCCAAGTCGAGCACTCTCCCCTACGACAACGGCAATTCCTACAGGACCAGCAACACTAAACGCTAAGCCCTGCCCCATGATAAGTCCTTTTATTAAAAAGAAAAACGCAGCAAAAATATTGACAAAGCCAAAGAGCGCAGCAAGAACTCCTTTCCAAAGAGCGATATACCATGGGAATCGGATAATCCCTGCATCCGCAAGAATAATACCAAGCCGTGGAACGGTGTCTTCGTCAGAGAGCTGTGCCGGCATCATCGTCAATCGCAATTCTTCTTCACCACGCTTCACAGTCAATGTCACTTCATCAGTAGGATGCGCTTCAACATAGGTGAGCAGATCTTCACTCGTAATAAGCGGCGTATCATCAATCGCAAGCAAAATATCGCCATATTTGATACCAGACGTATCGGCAGGTGAACCATTTTCTACTTGTTGCGCAGTCACCGCAGGTTCTTCTACCACAATTGCACGAGGATCACGCAAGACCTCGCTGTCTGCTGGCAGTCCGATCATAAACCCAATCGCCAAGAGGACAGCAGCAAGCACCACATTCATAGACACACCAGCAATGAGCACACTCGCTTTCTTCCAAAATGGTTTTGATCCAAAACTATCCGGCTCTTGTGCCAGTTCTCCATTTTCACCTTTAATTTTTACAAATCCGCCGAGCGGGAGCCAATTGAGCGAATACACCGTAGCAGGAAACTCGTCAGGTGTTTCCCGATCCTCTCCGCCGACAGTCTCTTTCAGCGTGTTTTTTCCTTTTCCCTGCACAAACACAAATTTCCCAGTTTTTGGGTCTTTGTACCACCCAAATGCTCGGGGAGGAAATCCAAACCCAAATTCATAGACTTTCATACCACTTTTTCTCGCCACAAAAAAATGACCCCATTCATGCACGAGGACAAGAAGAGCGAGAATACCGATAAAAAGAATAAGAGTGAACATAGCTACTATGATATATAGACCATACAACGCACGTTACTCAGAACGTGCGACAGCAATGGCCAAACCAAGAATAATAAGGATACCAATACTGATACTCAGGAGAATCATATATTGACGAAAAGCTCATAAAAGAGCTAAAATGATGGTATCATTATCACATAGCTTTCTATTTAATTCAAGTGTAACAATATATATGATAGAATCACTTGGGACAGTACTTGCCGTACTTGCTATAATAATTTTCTTTGCAGGCATCCGCATCGTCCGCCCAACGCATCGAGGAACCATCGAACGACTGGGAAAATATAAACGACTGGCAGAACCTGGATTCAATTGGATCATCCCAATCATCGACCATATCTATCTCATCAATGTGACAGAACAGATGGTCGACGCACAGCCACAAGAAATCATCACAAACGACAATTTGAATGCACGTGTTGACGCACAAATTTATTTTCGCGTAAAATCAGATGAAGAAAGCATCAAAAATGCGCAATACAATGTACAAAATTACGAAACACAAATCGTAAATCTTGCACGCACCACGCTCCGAAACATTATCGGTACGCTGACATTGAAATCTGCAAACAGCGAACGAAACAAAATCAATACAGAACTCCTCACTATTCTCGGCAAAGAAACCAAGGACTGGGGTATGGATATTGTGCGTGCAGAATTGAAAGAAATTGACCCACCAAAAGATGTACAAGAAACCATGAACAAAGTCGTCAAAGCAGAAAATGAAAAAGTTGCAGCCCTCGACTTTGCCAATGCTGTCGAACGAGAAGCAGACGGAACAAAACGTTCAGAAATCAAAAAAGCAGAAGGTATTCGCCAAGCAAAAATCCTCGCAGCAGAAGGACAAGCAGAAGCCATCCGACTCGTGAACGAAGCGGCAAATACCTACTTTATCGGAAACGCACAACTCCTCAAACAACTCGAAACAGTAGAAGCAGCACTAAAAGACAACGCAAAAATCGTCATTCCACAAAATACAGAACTCGTGAATGTTATCGGAGAAATGGCAGGAATTCTCCCACTCAAAAAGAAAAACACTCAATCATAATATTTAATCTAACTACACAAACATATGACAGGACTTTGGATCCTCATTGCCGTTGTCGTGGTGATAGCCCTCTGGCTCGTCGCCGTCTACAATGGTCTCATCAAACTGCGTAACAGAACACAAGAAGCATGGAGTGATATCGACGTGCAGCTCAAACGTCGTCATGATCTCATCCCAAACCTTGTCAGCAGTGTCAAAGGATACATGACACACGAACGTGAACTCCTCGAAAATATTACCAAAGCTCGTTCTCAAGCAATGGACGCACAAAAATCTGGTGACACAGCAGCGCTTGCATCAGCAGAAGGCGCACTCGGTGGCATGCTCGGCAAATTGCAAATCGCTGTTGAAGCATATCCAGATTTGAAAGCAAACCAAAATGTTGCACAGCTCATGGACGAACTCTCTGATACAGAAAACAAAATTCAAGCATCACGCCGATTTTACAACGGACAAGTCCGAGACTTCAACACAAAACTCGAAAGCTTCCCTACCAATATGGTTGGCAGCACACTCCACTTCAAGAAATTTGATTTCTTTGAAATTGAAGACAGTGCAGAGAGAGAGAATGTGAAAGTAGAACTTTAATACATTCGAATTACGAATATTTTCGAATGTACGAATTCTTGATCAACGCGTATGGAATATCAAGGGGGGAAATACACACTCAAAAGAACAGATATTCTCTATCCTGAGCTGAGTTATACAATTAATGGCGTCCTGTTTGATGTCCACAATGCAATTGGTGGGGCCATCCCTGAAAAATATATTCAAAAAGCTGTTGCAGAAGGGTTACGAAAGAAAGATATCAAGTTTGAAGAACAGTATTATGTACCACTTGTATTCGAAGGCAAAACGATTGGGAAATATTATTTAGATTTCTTGATAGAAAAAACCATTGTACTTGAATTAAAGAGAGGAAGATATATTCCAAAGGCAATATTTTCACAAACATTGGGATACCTCGATTCACTAGATCTGAAACTTGCCATTGTAGCAGGATTTGCATACGATGCTGTAATCATAAAACGAGTCATAAATCATAAACTTCTAGAGAACTGATTCGAATATTCGAAAGGATTCGTAATTCGAATGTTTGTCAAGAAATACTATGTACAACCAAATCACATCAAACAAACGAAAAACCCGCCTCCTCATGTTGATCTTCTTCTGTGTTGTGATCGGCATCGGATATATCTTCAACTATCTCGGCTATGGCTATGGCGCGGTTATTTTGGCATTTGTCATCTCCATGTTTATGACATGGCTATCATACTTTCATGGTGACAAGATAGCGTTGAAATCAGCAGGAGCAAAAGAAATTACAAAAGAAGACAACCCGTATGTGTATCGCATGGTAGAAAATCTGACGATCACTGCCGGCATGCCAATGCCTCGCGTCCATATTATAGACTCCCCTGCAATGAATGCATTTGCAACAGGACGAGATCCAGAGCATGCCTCTATTGCGTTTACGACAGGTATTATCAATGCACTCGAAAATGAAGAGCTCGAAGGCGTCGCAGCACATGAACTCTCTCATGTCCAAAATCTCGATATTCGTGTCATGACCATCGTGATTGTTCTTGTTGGAACTATTGCACTCTTGTCAGACATGTTTTTCCGTATGAGCTTTTTTGGTGGACGTTCATCTGAAAATAAAGGTGCCGGTGGCGTCCTTGCCATTGTCGGTATTGCCCTCATGATTCTCTCTCCTATCATTGCAGAAATCATCAAACTTGCTATCTCACGAAAAAGAGAATATCTCGCAGACGCATCAGGATCACTCCTCACAAGATATCCGGAAGGACTTGCACGAGCGTTGGAAAAAATCAGTGCATCAAACGTGCCACTTGCAACTGCAAATTCCGCAACAGCACACCTATTCATTTCAAATCCTTTCAAAGGAAAACGTGTATCCAATATTTTTTCCACTCATCCTCCGATTGAAGATCGTGTGAAGAAATTGCGAGGGATGGCGTAACAATATGAATGAAAACACTCCCTTTGGTGGTGACAAAAAAGTTGGGGCATCCATTCTTGCCAAACCTGAGAAAGCCTTTATCAACTGGGCAATCCCAAAAATCCCAAGCTGGACCAACAGTAGAATGCTGACTCTGATGACACTTGTCTGGAGCGCAGGTATCATCTTGACAGGATACCTTGCCTCAGTCGAATCATTTGGTGTCCTGTGGATTATCTCTGTTTGTATTTTTTTACAATGGCTCACCGATTCTCTCGATGGATCGCTAGGAAGACATCGCAATGAAGGCTGGGTAAAATGGGGATATTACATGGATCACTTCCTTGATTACATCTTCCTCTGTTCCATTTTAATTGCATACTCGCTCATCCTGCCAGATAACTTTAAATATCTTCTCTTTTTCTTACTCGTGGTGCTCGGCGCATTCATGGTAAACAGTTTTCTTGCATTTGCAGCGACAAATACATTCAGAATTGTGTACCTTGGTATTGGCCCCACAGAAATTCGGATTGTATTTATTATTATAAACACCCTTCTTGCTTTTTTTGGAAAAACATATATGGCCCCGGCCCTTCCATGGATATTAGGTGCATCGATCATAGGGTTAATGGTCGTGATTTATCGAACACAAAAAGAAATCGCGACTTTAGATATACAAACAAAAAATTCATAACTATGTCAGCAATTCCACCACAAGCAAAAAAAGTCTTCTCCGGTGTTATTTTTGACGTGTATCAATGGGAGCAAGAAATGTTTGATGGATCGACTGCAACATACGAAATGGTCAGTAGGCAACCCTCAACAGAAGCAATTATTACGGTGGGTGACAAGATCGTCATGCTCGATCAAGAACAACCAAATCGTGCACCATATACATGTATTCCTGGCGGCAGAATAGAACCAGGGGAACAACCACTCAATGCAATAAAAAGAGAAATGGCAGAAGAAAGTGGCTACACGAGTGATGATATTGAGCTTCTGTATCATTTTACAGGGAATTCAAAATTGTATTTCCCTGAATACATCTACGTTGCAAGAAACGGACATAATGGAGCAACCCAATCCCTCGACTCGGGAGAAAAAATTTCTATAAAGTTAGTAACATTTGACGAACTACTCCAAACGACTCGAAATCCTCTCTTTGCTGCTAGCTGGGGCCTAAAGCAGGTCTTTGTAGAGGCATTGCTAGATGAAGAGAAATATCAGGAACTCAAAAAAAAGATATTCAAAAATAGATAAAATCAGATAATACATACAAAAAAGAGCTATATGTAGCTCTTTTTTGTTTTTCTTCATCCTGAGGAAGCACGTTTTCCCCTTGACAAAAGGCTAAAAATATGATATATTCCTCGGCCACCCACTGACAGGAGGTGACGGATGGCAGGGCGAGACGAGGAGGACGACATCGGCATCGACGACGAGCTCCCCAGGGAGTTTGAAATCGACATGGACATCGACATGGACATCGACGAGGAGGAGGACGACGACATCGACGAGGACGACGTCCTCGACGCGGCGACCTTCATGGAGGATCTGGGCGCCGCCGAGAGGGAGCCCATGGGTGATCACCACGATCCCATGGACCAGCGGCTCTTCTCGGGCCGCCGCCCGAGCTTCGACCTCCTCGACGAGGAGGGATGGAGCAGCGGCTTCTAGGAGCCGCACCGGCTAGTCCACGCCCGCGGACACTCTGCAAGCACCTCGCGGTACTTGCAGAGTGTCCATACTTTCACATATAATAAGATAGATTATAATATATCTATCCAAACCATATGGTACGTCAAGAATTAACTCCAGAAATGAGAGCCGTCTGGAATGCAAAAATAGGTCTCCCAGAAGAACCAGAAGCAGATCCCATGCAAGAAATTGGTGAAACAGACCAAGAGGAACAAGTAACTAACGAAATATATCGTTACTATCAATTTAGTGGGGATCGAGCAAATCATGGAAAGCATGAATACGCTATGCGCGAAATCGAAGGAAAACTTGGCTTACCAAAAGGAACAATTGATGGTAGCACCATGGATGCAATAAACCATGAGCTCGGCCAAATAACTGTCGAACTTACAGCGTTCTTAAGACAACAAAGCAGTCAATCACCAAATTTACACGCAAAACGTGGAAAAAATTTGGTGCTTCACCAAGCATATGAACTGTTTGGACATGTCCCGGAGGATGTGCTAGAAGCGATAGCTGATGATGTGGCTGAAGCGGTTTGTGGTTTCTCAATGTAAATTTTTTTAAAAAAAAAGCGTTCACAATATTGTGAACGCTTTTTGTTATATTGACCGTATTATGTATTACTTATAACGTTGCTGATCTTCCCCACCTTCTCTTTCATAAGGTCATCTTCATCGGCTTCGAGATTTAACCGTACAACATTTTCTGTATTACTAGAGCGAACATTAAACCACCATTCGCCAAGATCAAAACTCATCCCATCAAATTCTTGTGTCACATGATCGCCGTAGGCTGATTTCAATCTTTCAAAAACAGCGGCTTTGTCTTCTACGTCAAAATTAATTTCTCCTGAATGAGCATATTTCATCAGCGGCTCAATATACTCGCGAACAGTCTTGCCACTTTCAGAAATGACACGCAAAAATTGCAAGATAATAATCGCCGGCATTTCAAAAAATCCAAACTCAGCTTTGATGAAAAAGTGCCCAGATGATTCACCGGAAAAAATAGCATTGCGTTTTTTTGATTCTTCTTTGATCAATGAATGTCCCACTTTTGTGAGGAATGGCTTTCCGCCAGCCTCGAGAATCATATCTTCGGTAATTTTTCCTGGACGCACATCATACCCCACCGCTCCACCTGGTTCTTTCTCAAGATACACCTGTGCAAGTATGCCACGAACAATAGAAGGCTCTACCGTCTTGCCAGTATTATCTATAAAAAATATACGATCAGAATCACCGTCGAGTGCAATCCCAAAATCTGCCCCAATGTCAACAACTCGCTTTTGAATATCCGTATTATTTTCATCAATAATTGGATTAGCATCATGATTGGGGAAATTGCCATCCAGGTCAAAATACATGCGATCAAGTGTGCATGGCAAATGCTTGAACAGTTCATTCATGACTAATGCACCCATGCCATTGGCATTGTCGACCACGACGTTGAACGGCTTGATCTTCGAAATATCAACTTGTGAAAGTGCATACGCAACTTCTTCTTCGATCACCCCATCTCTCGTTCTCACAGTTCCCGTCTTTTCAACCTGTGGAAATTCTCCCTTTTCTACCATATCTCGAATATCCATGATGCCACTTTCCCCACTGATTGGCGCAGCACCGGGACGTACCATTTTGAATCCATTGTATTTGCCAGGATTGTGAGAAGCCGTCACCTGAATACCACCATCATACCCATACTTTGCCACACCGAAGTAAAATGTTGGCGTGGACGCAAGGCCAATGTCGACAACATCTATCCCCTGCTCAGTGAGACCACGAATCACTTCAGCCTTCAGCGGTTCAGAAGATGTTCGCATATCCTGACACACGACCAGCGTAAGGTCATCTCTGCCAAGATCTTTTTTCATGAATTCTGCAAACGCGCAACCAATATCATAGGCAAGCGCCTCAGTCACTTCTGTACCATAAATGCCTCGAATATCGTACGCTTTGAATATGTGAGATGGAAACATAAAAAACGTTGAATTATAAATAATACCATATATCTCTTCTTCCTTTGCGAAAGAAGGATGCATAGTATATACTATGCCATATAGTATTCGAATGCAACATGCCGTTTTATGAACCCAGATATTCTTCTCGATAGACTCTCATCTCATCTGAAAAATGCCGTTGCTAAGGCAATTTCTCTTGCTGCATCGCTTGAACATGGGCATGTAGGTCCTATTCACCTCCTTGCGGCACTCAGTCAAGAAAAGGGCAGCATGGGAGAAGGATTACTGCGTTCAGATGATATGGATATTCCATACCTTGAGACCTATCTGGGCGATCTAAAGAAAACAAGAGAACCACATATAGACTCCATCACCCAGACAGTCAGTCTCCCAAGCCTGGATCAACATGCGCGACGGGCACTCGAAAAGGCGATGCTTATGGCGTACGAATACAATGCGCAATATGTAGGGACAGAACACCTTCTCTACGCTATTATCGAACTCGATGATGAACACGTAACCAACATCCTCAATGTTTGGAAAATGAATAGTGATGAATTAAAAGATCATATTCAGCACGTCATAGAAAATACTAGCCAATTTCCCATGGTAGAAGATATCAATGATGCCATGGACAACGTCCATGACCATATGGATGAGATACCACCGCCTCTCACGCCACCATCAAAAAGACTTCCGAAAAAATCTCGCCACAATATACAAGAAAAAAATAGTCCGCTTGATTTGTTTACCACAGACCTTACATCAAAGGACGCACAGGAACGCATTGATCCTGTAATCGGGCGAGAAGAAGAAATAGAACGCGTCATCCATATCCTCCTTCGAAGAACAAAAAACAATCCCGTGCTCATCGGAGAGCCAGGTGTTGGGAAAACCGCCATTGTCGAAGGATTGGCAAAGCGTATCTTCGAAGGCGACGTCCCAGACGTACTCAAGAAAAAACGGATTCTCTCACTCGACATGAGTTTGCTTGTTGCGGGGACAATTTATCGTGGAGAATTCGAAGGACGACTCAAATCACTCATCGAGGAAGTACAAGCTGACTCACGGATTATTCTTTTTATTGACGAACTTCACAACATCATTGGCGCAGGATCAAATCAAGGCACCATGGATGCTGCAAATATTTTAAAGCCTGCGCTTGCACGAGGGCAGCTTCGCTGTATCGGCGCAACAACTCTTGATGAATACAAAAAATATATTAGCTCAGACCCAGCACTCGAACGACGCTTCCAATCAATTGCCGTCGAAGAGCCAACCAGCGAGGAAACATTGCAAATTCTTGAAGGCATAAAAAAATACTACGAACGATATCATCACGTCTCTATCCCAAAAAAAACACTCGAAGCAGCCGTGAGGCTCAGTACCAGGTATATTCATGACAACTTTCTCCCAGACAAGGCTATCGATCTTATTGACGAAGCGGCAGCGTCTGTTCATGCAAAAGAGCCTGATCACCCACTCGCACAAAAACGAGACAAACTGGAAGAAGAACTCCAGGCATGCCGTCATACAAAAGAACAAGCTATCTTGCAAGAACAATTTGATACAGCAATGGATATCAAAAGACAAGAAGCAATATTGCAAAAAAAAATGGAAGATCTTGAAAAAGAATTATCCAAAAAAGATGATCGTCCAAAAAAACGTGTCACCGAATTGCATATCACAGAAGTGGTCGCACGAAAACTACATACAAAACCGAGTATGCTCCTGACTGACAGCCATGTCCGTCTTGAGGAGATTGCTAAAGATCTCAAACATACAGTCTTTGGGCAAAACGATATCATCACCTCTGTCATCGACACACTCAGACGAGCCGAGCTTGGCATAAAACGCGAGGGTCGTCCACACGCATCATTTCTCTTTGCCGGACCAAGCGGTGTCGGAAAAACAAAACTTGCAAAAGAACTTGCACAAAAATTGTACTTGTCAGAAAAAGCACTCATCCGCCTCGACATGAGTGAATTTGCTGAACAGCATGGCATCAGTAAGCTCCTCGGCTCCCCTGCTGGCTATGTCGGACATAATGAACGAAATCGTTTTCTGGATGATATCCGAAAGCGTCCGTACTCTATCGTACTCTTTGATGAAATAGACAAAGCGCATCCTGATGTCATTCGCCTCTTGCTCCAGATACTTGATGAAGGAACACTTACAGACAGTACCGGGAAAAAAATATCATTTACACATGCAACGATTATCTTAACATCCAATCTTGGTGCATCATTGTTCCATAAAGGAAATTTTGGATTTGACGCAAAAACAGAAGAACAATCTCTCTCAAAAGATATTCAGAAAACAATCCTGTCTCATATCAAACAAGAACTCGGCGCCGAACTCATTGGACGCCTTGATGCAGTCTGTCTCTTTTCACCAATGACTACAGACACACTGGCGAATATCATTAGCGCACACGCAGCACGTATCATGGAAACGTTTGCAAAAGAACATGCTCTCACCATTACCCTTGGGAAAGAAAGCATCGATGCACTCATCAAAGAAGCATATACTCCCGATATGGGCGTCCGTATGGTAGAATATAGTGTAGAGAGGATGCTTGGATCACTTATTGCAGATGTGTTAAAAAAGAAAAAACGAAAAAAAACGTATACCGTTCATGTCAAAAAAGGGACATACGTATTATCATAGTATATGGCAAGAGGACTTCGCGTCTCAAAAATGAACGAAAATCCTGCCCGTTTTAATCGAGCACTTCGTGAGTCAAAAATGCAACAGCGGAGAGCCACAGAAGATGATGAAGACAGGTCACAAGACGAAGAACCTCAATCTCCTCTATTGGATGAGAAGAGGGATGAAAAACAACGCGAGTCACCGATTGGCACACATACTCTTTCCCCAGGGAATATTCAACCTCGGCAAGCAGAAGACAAAAAAAAAGATGAACCTGCGATAGATACGTCACCTCCTCCACTTCCGACACCAACAGGATCACAAGGGACTCCAGATACATCAGAAACATCAGACGATGCACAAGAGGATGAAGAATCCAATACAAAAAAATCTATTCCACAACGAGGAAAACTTTCTCAGACGTATAACAAATTCCGTTTCCGAAAAATAATTGAAAAACTCAAAAATCAAAGTAGAAACTTACGAATGGAATTAAAACCTCTCAGCGAAAAACTCGAAAAAGTCAGAAAAAAAATTCAACCGATACAACGTAAAATTGATCTTTTAAAGGTTCAGATAGCATTTCTCTCACTTCTCTTGGTGATACTCACCTTACTTGCTCTTCTGTTAGCCATTACCATTATTTTTCTTCCTGCGGCTATGGGGCTCCTGGGAACAGCAGGAAGAATATTGGGATCCATAGTACAAAAAGGCGTAAAAATAAAAGTGTTATCAAAAGAATTAGAACCTATCAAGAAAATGGAAGCTGAACTAGCAAATAAAAAACAAAAAAAAGAAAGCCAAATAAAAAGTATAGAACGACAAATTCTCATCATTCTCAATCAATCAATCATGTCACGTGGTCCCAAAGAATCTTCCACCTAATTTCTTGATACTATGCATCTCAAACGCATCATGTTAATCATTGGATTTATCCTGGTAGTTATTGGCCTCGGATATGCTATCTATGTCGTTTTTTTTACACAACAAGGCTTCAACAATCCCCAATCAACAACAACGACAGAAACACCTACAGGAAGTCAATTCCCTACAGCAGGTCAAGGTACAGGAACAAGTACCGTAGGTACTCCTTCAGACAGATTACCATCCAGCAACGAGGTGCCTGACACATCGGGAGCACAAGGAACAACTGACAGCACAGGAAGTTCACCACTCGTCAATCAACTCGTCGAACAGCCGATCAGTAATGCAAGTTCAGCATCAAACGGTGGAGTAAAATTTTATAATCAGGCAGATGGAAAATTTTATCATGTAACGGCGACAGGAGCAGTAGACGCATTGGCAGATACCACATTCTTCAACGTATCTTCAGTAGATTGGTCACCAAAACGGAATGAAGCAATTATCGAATATCCTGATGGTGCAAATATTTATTATAATTTTGATACAAAAGAACAAGTGACCCTTCCCCAACACTGGGAATCTTTTAGTTTTGAACAAACCGGAGACAAAATTGCCGCAAAAAGTATTGGATTTTCTGAAGAAAATCAATGGCTTGTTGTTTCTGATCCAAAAGGAACCAATGTGACTCCTATTGAACCCCTCGGACAAAATGCTGCAAAAGTAATTGTCGATTGGTCTCCAAATAATAGTGTTATTGCGCTTTCAAGGACAGGAGAATCACTTGGTTCTGATAGACAAGAAGTCTTACTTCTCGGTCAATATGGTGAAAATTTTAAATCTGTTATTGTTGAGGGGAGAGATTTGCGTTCCACATGGTCTCCAAATGGAGAAAAATTGTTACACAGCGTGTATAGTGCACAAAGTGAGTACCAGCCACAATTGTGGGTGGTAAATGCGTCAGGAGATACCATTGGTTCTGGAAGAAAGCTACTCAATGTAAATACATGGGCAGACAAATGCGCATTTGCCGACGACAGATATGTCTATTGTGGGGTACCCAGAATCCTAGAAAAAGGAAGTGGTTTTGTACCGGCACTCGCAGATGCGGCTCCTGACGATATTATTCGAATCGACACACAAACAGGTTTGAAACAACAAATACAAACAGATGGTGTCCACACAGTTGATAGCATGTTTTTGGGAGACAGCGGGCGCACCCTGTACTTTACAGATAAAAATCAAACAGGTCTTTTCCAAATACCGCTCTAAACACACCTTCTATGATAAAACCGAGACACATATTTTTTATCATGATACCGGCAATTTTTCTTGTTGCCGGAATTTTCATGATACGCATATGGCAATACAATTCCTTATCTCAGTCACGAAAAATTCAATCTCAACAGAATGAATCACTTGATTTGATACCAATATTACCTGATGATCCAATCATAGGCTCTCCTTCTTCCCCAAAAACAATCGTCGTGTTTGAAGATCTTGCCTGTGCAGGATGTAAAATACAAGATACCTTTTTGAAACAGGTTCAACAACAACATCCAGGCAAAGTCAAAATTATATGGAAAGGTCTTCCCGTTATCCCCTATCCATATCCGAGTGAAGTCGCCCATGAATATGCATTTTGTGCACACAAACAAGGAAAATTTGAAGTATTTAAAGAGTATGCATTTGTAAATAATACAAATCTCACACCAACAACATTAGTCACCATCTCAAATGAAATCGAGTTAGATCAAGAAAAACTATCAGCATGTCTTGATTCAAATGATGGTCTTGCATATATTGATACAATTCAATCATTGGCAACAATTCTTCATGTGCAGAGTGTCCCAACATTTTTTGTTGATAATACCCAAATCGCAACACCGAATTCTGTTGCTGAATGGGAAATAGTGCTTGGTCTATGAAACGCAGAATATATGTATCAACATGTTTATTTGTTTTTCCATTCCTTTTGGGACTCTTTTCCTTGCCTCACATAGCATACGGACAAGCAGAGCCGGCAAAACTTCCTATTGGACAGATATGTACTGATAATGATAATTGCAGTACTGATGTTTGTGAGGAAAATTATCTCGATGGAAAAAAATATTGTGTGTGTAGTGCGGCAGCAATCGGGTCGACAGGTGACCAAGAATGTGCTCAAGCATATGGGACACCGGGACAAGATCCTACCAAATGGGAATGTAATGATGGAAAAATTACAACAGGCAACTTAAATTACTGCCAATACAATGATGAGGCAGCCGAGCAGCAGACCAAACTCTCTATTGGACAAATATGTACTGATGATAACGATTGCAGCACGGATGTTTGTGAAAAAAGCGCTATCGACCAAAGAAATTATTGTGTGTGTAGTGCGGCAGCAGTCGGATCGACTGGTAAGGAAGATTGTTCACAAGCATATGGGACACCGGGGCAAGATCCTACCAAATGGGAATGTAACGATGGAACTTGTGGATCAGGTAATCTAAACTATTGTCAATATGATAACCAAGTCAACTCAAAATTTCCCGGACCAGTCACGGAAAGCTGCGGCCTCGATATTCTTACAGACACTTCAGCCGCGATCCAGCTCAATGCAGCCGCATTGAATAAACTCATTCAAGCACCCAGTCTCAAAATTACTATCCCGGGGGTATCCTTCACAAATCCTAGCAAACTGAAACGAACAACAGACGAAAGAGGAGCAACGTATGTGTATTTCCCCTATTTAGGAGAATATATAGCTTCAATATACAAGTACGGTATCATAGCAATTGGGGTTGCCTCCGTAGTCATGATTATGTATGCAGGTCTCTTATGGATTGCATCATCAGGACAGAGTGACAAAATTACTACTGCCAAAAAACATATCACACAGGCAATCATTGGTCTCTTTATTGCCACAACATCCTATGCGTTACTCTACCTTATCAACCCAGAATTGGTAAATTTTAGAAATCTGCGTGTCATGATAGTCCAAAGCATCCCTCTCTCAGAGCACAGTGCAGAAGAAGAAACGGCATCAACAGTCTCTACACCATGTGTAGGGAGAAAACCTGCATCTCAAAGTTTAGGACTTGGCATAGCACAGTTCGATGCACTTGATGCATTTTCCTGTGGCAATCGTTCCCTCAAAAGTGTCCGATATATTATTCTTCATGAAGGTAGTCGAGATAAACTCGTCAATGGAATCGATGCAACCGTAAATACACTAAAATCGAGACAACTCTCAACGCATTTTGTGGTAAAACGAGATGGGACCATTATTGAAGCCGTAGACATACGCAGGAGAGCGTATCATGCAGGCACCATAAATCCATTTTCTATTGGCATAGATCTGAGCATTGCAGATGAATGTAGCACAGGAACGGCATGTGTAAGAGATGCCACCTGTAGTGCGAAATGCACATATACCCAAGAACAATATGATGCTATAAATAAAATTATTTCAAAAGTAGTTCCTATGACGAGCATCTCGCGAACGGATGGAAGTATTTTGAATCATTGCCAAGTGGATAATAACAGAGCAGATGCACGGAATTTTGATTATAGTAAAATAGGATTAGACTCTACTGTTCATGGATGCAAAAATAAGCAATGGTCAGAAAAAATTGCAACACAACTTGCTCAACAAGATTACTCACTAAAAAAAGCAGATAATGCAAAAGGATGTTGTGAAATATCAAATGATACTGGGAAAACAGAATATATAGAGTCCGAAACAAATAAAGATTGCTTTAACAGAGTGAATGCCGTGATGTGGCAAGAATCCACATGCCCAAATGTATCAAGTCAATCTGTTGAAGAGGAGTGAAGCAGATAGGGCATATGCCTATCCTCTAGCTTCTTCTACAAACGGCAACGCCCAGCACCAAAAATAAATAGTCATTCCTCCACTCGTGAGATATCGTTTCTTCTATGGCTGAAAAAAACACAACTATTTTTTCTTGTACAAACTGCGACGCCCAGTTTACAAAATGGAACGGCAGGTGTCTTGAATGTGGCAAATGGGGTACGCTTGAGAAGGCAATAACACAAGAAAATAACAAATCAAAAAATCTTCAAGATCTCCCTGTTGCAAAGACAACATCATTGAAAGATATCGCAGGGAAAAACATCGTCAGAGCACAAACACATATCAGCGAACTTGACCGTGTCCTCGGCGGTGGCATTGTCCCGGGAAGCCTCACACTGCTTGGCGGTGAACCTGGCATTGGGAAATCCACACTGTCTCTCCAGCTCGCTGCCAGCATCCCAAACACACTCTACTTCTCCGGAGAAGAATCCGTCGAACAAATCAAACTAAGAGCCGATAGACTAAACATGAACGACGTAAAGACGCATAGCCATGCGTCTCTTTCCCTCTCGAATGAGACAAACATTGATGTTATTTCTAGTACAATTAAAAAACTCAAACCACAGTTAGTAATCGTCGACTCCATGCAAACCATGTGGAATGCGGACGCGACAGGAGAATCAGGAAGTGTGTCCCAAATTCGTGCCTGCACCGTAACACTCCTCGACGCTGCAAAGTCGAGCGGCGTGCCAGTCGTCCTTATCGGACATGTCACAAAAGACGGCACGGTGGCCGGCCCCAAAACACTGGAACATCTTGTCGACACCGTCCTATACCTCGAAGGAGATAGATATCATGTATACAGAATTCTTCGCGCTGTCAAAAATAGATTTGGATCCACAGACGAAGTTGGTATTTTTGAAATGAAAAGCGATGGTCTTTTTGGTGTAGCAAATCCATCCGCCGCCTTTCTCGCAGAACGAGGTGACGACATGCCTGGCAGTATTATCACCTGCCTCATGGAAGGCACGCGCCCACTCCTCGTAGAAATCCAGGCACTGGTAAACAAAACAAGTTTTGGATATCCAGTACGAAAAGCAAGTGGCTTTGATATCAATCGCCTCCACGTCCTCGTCGCCGTGCTACAAAAACGGGCAGGCCTAGATCTCGGACAGTACGACATTCATCTCAATGTTGTCGGCGGTGTAAAAGCAACAGAACCATCGGTAGATCTTGCAGTCTGCCTTGCCATCGCAAGTAGTTTCAAAGAAAAATCCGGTGGCAAAGATTTGGTCGTGTTTGGAGAAGTCGGTCTTGGCGGTGAAGTCCGATCCGTACGTTTTCTCGAAAAAAGAATAAAAGAAGCAGCCCAGCTTGGCATGACACGCGTCATCACCGCAGCGAGTAAAGCCGTACCAATCATTGATGGTGTAAAAACAGTGCAAGTAAAAAATATAGAAGAATTGATTGCAAAGACGTAATGACTGTTAGCCACGCAACCCTACCCTAGCCCTCCCCTTAAAAAGGGGAAGGAATATTTTATAAGGGAAGGAGGACAGAAGGTAGGGTTGCCGCAGCAAGAAAAACCCAGCACGAAAAAAAACACCCCGCTTACACGGAGTGTTTTTAATTGTAGAGACAACCACTCGATATGAGCTACCTTGCTCTGACTTGAACGTTTTGAGTTCAAATCACAGTGAGGTGCGAGTGGTTGGGTACAAATGCAATTCTCAGAGGAGAGGGCCGCGGATGAGTACACGCAGCCCTCTCCTTGCCACGTGGACGGCGATGAAGTGCTAGCCGCGGTGCGGCACTCCCGCAGCGACGCGGGCGGCCTTCAGCTCTCGCTCAGTGGCACAGAGCCTACCGAGATCCATCATCGAGGACACTCCCTTGGGGAGGGGATCTCCTTCCCTGAGAGGACGGACCGGCACCAGGATGCGCCGGTGATTCCCGCGGGTGGCCAGGTGGAAGTCGGCTTGAACATACTCGGAACCGACCTTCTTGACACAATGCATGGTGTTCCCTTGATGCGTTTGCCTCTTCTTTCCAACGCCCACTTAGGCAAAGGATAGAATGAGGCCGACAACGATGTGCCCAAAATACACCAAAAAATGCTTTTTGTAAAGCATCTTATGTGTATAAAGCAAAATTCTTTCCCGTAATCATTAGAAACCTTAGCTACCTCAACAACCTTACCAACCTCAGAAACCTTATTCCAGATGAATCCCCCGCTCCCACTCCTCCACCCTTTCTTTTAGCGTACTATATTTCTCAAAATCAATACCACGTGCAACCTCTCGTGCAAGCTTGATAAGCTCGCCATCTTGCATCGTCGCAAACTTCAACTCTCCCATACCACTCTGCATCTTCCCATACACTTCTCCCGGCCCACGCATCTCGAGATCATACTCAGCGACTTTGAATCCGTTCGTCGTGCTTGAAAAAAATTTCAGTCGCTCTGCCACTCGCTGACTATCACTATCAGTAAACAAAAAACAATATGACTGATATTCACTTCGCCCCACACGTCCACGAAACTGGTGAAGCTGTGCAAGCCCAAAATTTTCAGCTCCTTCTATCATCATCACACTCGCGTTTGGAATATTTACACCGACCTCAACGACTGAGGTTGAAACAAGAATATCGATCTCGCCAGTAGCAAATTTGTTCATCACAGCATCTTTCTCTACAGATTTCATTTTTCCATGAATATATGCAACGCGAAGATTAGGAAATATTTTTGTTGAAAGTTTTTCATACTCTGCTAATACAGATTTTTTTTCTGAACCAGACGTCTGTACTGACAGGTCACGCCTGTCCGCCGAAGTGGAGGAACCTGTCCCTTCATCTTTTTTTTCCTCAATCAACGGACAAATTACAAACACCTGCCTCCCCGCCTTCACCTCATCCCGAATAACATCATACGCAGCAGACCGTGCGTGTGGATCGACAACCGTAGTCTTCACAGGTTTCCTCCCCACTGGCATTTCATTGATAATAGACAAATCCAAATCGCCGTACAATGTCAATGCAAACGAACGTGGAATCGGTGTCGCAGTCATAGAAAGAAAATGCGGCATGGTATTTGGATTACCAGACTTTTCTCGAATTGTTTTCCGCTGCGCCACACCAAAGCGATGTTGTTCGTCAACGATGACCAAACCGAGATTTTTAAATAAGACATCGTCTGTCAGCAATGCATGCGTCCCAATCACAATCTGCGCTTCCCCACTTTTCATACATGCAATGGCTTGATCTCTCCGCTTTTTCTTTGATTCTTCACCAATTTCTAATTTCAAATTTCTAATTTCTGACGATGTTATAAGCAATATCTTTGCATTGGGAAGCAACGTCTGAAATGATTGAAAATGTTGCTTCGCCAAAATCTCCGTCGGCGCCATGATCGCTACTTGAAACCCAGCATGAACAGCATCGAGCGTCGCCATCGCAGCCACAACGGTTTTCCCTGATCCTACATCTCCTTCAAGCAATCGATTCATGGGTTCTTTTTTTTCTATATCTTTCAAGATCTCCCACGCCGCAATCTTTTGTGCTTTCGTGAGAGCAAACGGCAATGCAGCCACAAACGCCTTGATCGTTTCTTCAGCAAATGGAATTTCTGATGCAGTTTCTTGCTTCACTTCTTGGCGAATCATCTCAGCTCTGAGCTGCAATAAAAATAATTCATCAAATTTCAATCGACGCTCGGCATGTTTCAAACTATCCAGGTCTTCTGGAAAATGGATATGCGCAAGCGCCTCATGCAGTGGCATGACGTCTGCTCTGTCGCGGATATCTTCAGGCAGCCATTCTGAAAGTTCTTTGGCAACGGGTAATACTTGCTTTATCAACATCCGCAATTGTTTTTGTGTGAGCCCTGTTGTAAGTGAATACATTGGCACGATTCTTGCAGTATTCAAAGTGTCTAGGTTACTGGTTACTGACGCCTGATTTCTGATTTTTTCGTAGCTCGGCGACACCATCTGTAACCCAAACATATCATCCTTCACTTTTCCAGACAGAAACACCCTGTCCCCTACATGTAAACTTTTTGCAATAAATGGCTGACCAAACCACACAACACGCATCTGCGCTGTCCCATCGCTTACTACCGCTTCTGTGATCATCGTCCACTTTCGTGGACTACGTTTATTTGCAATCAGCTCGACTGTTCCTTCAATCGTTGTTTCCTGTCCGTTCTGCAGTTGTGTAATCCCAGACACCTGGCTAAAATCTTCATAGCGAAACGGAAAATGAAATAACAGATCGTGCGCCGTTTTTATCCCAAGCCGAAGCAGACGCTTCTCAAGCGCCTCCCCTACCTTATTGAGATGAATAACTGAGGTATCGAGATGCATGTGTCTATTCTAGCAAAAGAGCTCGGTATTGACGAATAGGCATATTTCGACTATACTCGTTTCGCATAAGGCTCTCGTCGTTCAATGGATAGGACATTGGTTTGCGGAACCAAAAATCTAAGTTCGATTCTTAGCGGGAGCACCACAAAAACAAAAACAGCAGGGACCTGCTGTTTTTGTTTATTTTTAATGCATCTTCCATCTCCGTGCAGCTCTATCTGAAAAAGGCTCTTCCTTTTCTAAATCTTCATCCAATACAGCTTGTAAGGCAAATCTAACTTCCATAGGATCTGCATCCTTGAGAGGAACTCTGATATCAGGACGAATTGCAGATTTTGTATCAAAAAAAAGCGTCCGTGCATCTTGGGTAAAAATAATATAGAAGGCACGCAATTCATCATATGTATAAAAACGGTTGCCTAACACAATGCCCAAATCTGCAATAGCAAAAGAAACTTTATTTGGCTCAACAGCTGACTGCAAAAACAAAATTATTGCGGCCAGAATAATAATAACTGCAAATAAAAAGTTATCTGTAGCGAGGGCATATATCACAAGAAGAATGCCAACTGAAATTACCAAAACATGCCACAATGTCCCACGGTCATGTTGTTCATATTCCTCTACATCCCATTCGTAGAGGACATCTCCTATAAAAGTATGTTCAGTTATTTTCTCTGGCATATATATGTACCTATAAGTGATAGAAGTATAGCATAAAACCCCATATGCAAACAACATTGCCAAAAACACTTTTTTTTCGTATACTAGCAACGCTATGGAAAAGAGAAAAACGAACTTTCTAGACAATTCCCCCTCTACTGAACCACAGATATACGAACCGCCCAAAAAAAAACGAGGACGGATTTTTTTATTTTTGCTCATTGGAACCATCCTCTTTGTATCTGGCTGCGTAGGGAGAATTTTCATAGAACGAACACTCCCAAATGACCCACTTGCCTACGACCCAGTAACACTCGAACCAATTGAACCAGAAGGTCTCCTCACGCGAATCAAGCACTTGGTATTCAGCAAAGAAGAACCACTTGCTGGAGAAAAACAAGACCGCATCAATATTCTCCTCCTTGGGATGGGAGGCCCAGGTCATGATGGCCCATATCTGACCGATACCATGATAGTGGCAAGTATCCAACCATCGACCGGTGAAGTAGCACTTATGTCTATTCCGCGTGACCTAGGGGTTGATATTCCAGGCCATGGGTGGTATAAGATCAACCACGCCAATGCGTTTGGCGAAGCAAACCAATCTGGCAGTGGGGGCGCCGCGGTGCAGGCCGACAGGCAGCCAATCATCTGTACCAAACCGTCTCGTTCAAACAAGGCGTTCAAACTATGGATGGTGAGACCGCACTCGAATATGCACGCTCTCGCCATGGCAATAATGGCGAAGGATCAGACTTTGCTCGCGCCCGCAGACAACAACGCGTGATCCTCGCGCTCAAAGAAAAAATGCTTTCTTTTGAAACACTGTCAAATCCTATTCGGATTCATAGCATTCTTTCTACACTCGACAAACACATATCAACGAACATGATGTTCTCAGACATTATGTCCATGATGAAACTGGCAAAAGAAGTAGATCTCTCCAGTATCAAGACAGTCGTGCTCGACACATCAGTAAATGGGTATCTAAAAAATGGATACAGTTCGAGCGGAGCATTTATCCTTGAGCCCGTTTCAGGAAATTTTGATGACATTTCTTATTTGTTTGAACATATTTTCAATCCTGACATCATACTCGATACAGTCGAAGCAATCGATACACCGGTACAAGCACAACCACAATTACCACCTACCATTGTAGAAATACAAAATGGAACATGGCGCGCAGGTCTTGCCGCTCGCACGCAAAGACAACTTGAGGACGAAGATATTTCAGTATCCATTCTCGGCAACACAGATGAACGTCCAATCATGGAAAGTGCAATCTATATCCTTGACCCATTTGGAAAAGACGCTGCCCAAGCAATAAAAGGAACACTCCAGATACCTATTAAAGAGCCTCAGAAAGATCTCCGTCATGCGACGGGGACCCAAGTGCTCGTCATCCTGGGAGAGGATTTTGAAGAATAATATGACAAAACAATACACACAAGAAAAACGAACACTCCCAACAATCGCACTCGTAGGACGAGTTAATGTCGGAAAATCAACATTGTTCAATAAATTAATCGAAAGCCCAAAGGCAATTATTTCTGACGTTCCAGGAACAACACGTACAAACAATGAAGGACTTATCATCTGGCGTGGCGAAGAATTCCGCATCATCGACACAGGAGGACTAACATTTACTGATGATATCCCTTTTGAAAAAGAAATTCTCGAACAATCCAAAGCTGCCATGAAAGAAGCTGATATCATTTTATTTGTCACCGATGCACAAACAGGCATCTTGCCACAAGAGCATGAGCTCGCAAAGCATCTCAGACGTATTGAACAAAAGCCTGTCATCCTCATCGCAAATAAAGCAGACAATAAAAAACATGAACGCAATCTCACAGACGCAGCTTGGTATAAACTCGGTCTTGGTGAACCGTTCCCCCTCTCTGCAGCAAGTGGAAAAAATACAGGTGATCTCCTTGATATTATTGTTGATCTCACAAAGCATGTAAAACGATCGAAGGTGAAAGAAGATGGTGTATCAGTGAATGCATCATTCTCAGTGACGTTAATAGGGAAACCAAATGTTGGAAAATCTTCACTCTTTAACAAACTTATTGGGGAAGACAAGGTTATTGTAAGTGACATTCCACACACGACACGGGAACCACATGATACAGAAGTCATGTATACACCAGAACAAGCAGAAGCACTTCCCTACCGCATCACGTTTATCGATACAGCAGGAATTCGAAGGAAAGCAAAAGTCGGAAAAGGGCTCGAACGTGAGAGTATTCACAAAAGTATAGATGCTTCGACAAAAGCAGATATAGCGCTCTTTGTTATTGATGGGACAGAAGAAATATCAACACAAGACATGCAACTCGGTGGTCTTCTTGAGCGGCATGCAAAAAGCGTTATTATTTTACTCAATAAGTGGGACCTCTCTGATGATAAAGCTGATAACAAACGAAATGAAATAAAAACCATGATCGCACAGTATCTTCCCCATCTCAACTTTGCGCCAATCTTACTCGTGAGTGGAAAAACAGGATATGGCGTTCATAAAATTTTTCCTGAGCTCATTCATGCATGGCATGCACGTCAAATAGCCGTACCAGTCAAAGCACTCGAATCATTCCTGAAGACTGCAACAAGTGCGCATGCGCCTTCTCGGGGCAAAGGAACGCGCCACCCAAAACTCATGGGAATCAGACAAATAGGGACTGCTCCTCCGGTATTTGAAATATTTGTGAAGTTTCGGACATCTGTCCACCGATCGTATATCAACTATCTCGAAAATCGCCTCCGCGAACAATTTGATTTTTACGCTGTACCGATTATAATAAAGCTGACCAAGATGAAAAGATAACAGCACCTGGATATTCAGATAATCCAGATTTACGGATTGGATGTATCTTACAAAAAGACATATTAACATAATCTGTATATCTGGATTATCCGGATATCCGTATACATGATTGTATGAAGCTCATCGTAGGATTAGGGAATCCAGGGAAACAATACGAAAAAACTCGACACAACGCTGGGTTTCTTGTGTTGGATGAACTCCAAAAGCTCCCAGGCATGAAAAAATGGTCACTCAGTAAAAAATTTAATGCCGAAATAAGCGAAGGATCTATTGTGAATGAATCTATCATGCTCGTAAAACCAATGACTTTCATGAACAACTCAGGGCAGTCGGTAGGGTTGCTGATCAATTACTATACACTCGACCCAACAAAAGACCTCATCGTCTTACATGATGAAAAGGATATTGCACTCGGCACGATCAAAGTACAAAAAGACAGAGGAGCAGCGGGACACAACGGCGTTAAATCAATTATAGAACATCTTGGCACACAAAATTTTACTCGCATTCGACTCGGCATTGCATCAGATCATCCTCGCCAAATGGAAGATACAGTGAACTTTGTCCTCGGAAAATTTAGCATGTTCGAAAAACGAGCAATAAAAAAAATGGCAGAAGATGCGCATACTCATATTACTGACTGGATCACATGATTGCTGAAGCACTTTTTGCTCACTTTCCAAAAATGACGGTCAAACGTTTCAAAGAAGGCGTCGCAGCTTTTGGTTCTGCAGACGCTTTTTTTGATGCAGATACCTATGTCATAAAAGAAAAACTTCCATGGGATGAAGAGACAAAAAATCTTTTCCTCATGTGGCGAGAAGATATTGATCCAAAACGGATCAAGAAAATTTTAGAGCAAGAACATATCACTGTTATTACCGAGCAAGACGAACAGTACCCACCATTGTTAAAGCAAATCTATGATCCACCGTTTTGTTTATTTGTGCGAGGCAAATTGCAACTCAAAAATCAATATCCTATTGCCGTGGTAGGGACAAGAAAGGCAAGTGCTTATGGCAAACAGATTACGCAAGAAATTGTCAGCGGTCTTGCACAACATGGGCTGGTGGTTACAAGTGGCCTAGCACTTGGCATCGATGGCATTGCTCACGATGCTACGATGCAGGCAGGTGGCACGACGATTGCCGTGCTCGGGAGCGGTATCAATCGCCATCACATTTATCCAGCGGTACACAAACAACTTGCCGAGAGAATCATTGCTCGGGGCGGCGCTGTTATTTCAGAATATCCCCCAGGCTCACTCCCATCAAAATTTACCTTTCCGCGACGAAACCGCATTATTGCCGGCATGACGCTTGGCACGCTTGTGATCGAAGCCGCAGAAAAATCAGGTGCACTCATTACCTCGAGCTATGCACTCGAACATGGCAGAGAAATTTTTGCAGTCCCCCACCCAATTACGTCAGAAACTGGCACAGGTCCAAATAAGCTGCTCAAAGAAGGCGCACACATGGTCACGTCAGCATCAGATGTCATTGACGTGCTCAATTTAAATGAACTCAAAACATTTACACAAAATGCCGCGATCATCCCTGACACTCCACAAGAAGCAGCGATTCTTACGCATTTGTCTAGGGAACCAATTCACGTAGATGAATTGGCAAAACAGAGTAGTTTGACAAGCAGAGAGGTAAATAGTACTCTCACCCTCATGGAAATGAAAGGAAAAGTCCGTAATATAGGAAACATGCACTATGTTGTAGCGAGATAAGATAGTCACTAGGCACCCGTAACTGGGAACGATCTCATAAAAACACGGCAAGCGTATTATTTCTTCATACAGCATTCTATATTCAACATTCCTATGAAAGATCAACACTACAAACTAACCATTCTTACATCAATCTTTGTGGCAGGACTTATTTCTGCAAATCTTCTTGGCGCGAAAGTTACGACCATCTTTGGCGTCACGATGTCCGTTGCTATTTTTTCTTATCCTCTTACCTTTCTCATGACAGATGCTATCGCAGAAGTGTACGGAAAGAAAAAAGCACAACAAGTCGTCTACGCTGCATTTCTTGCCCAAATCTTAGTCCTCTTTCTCACCTGGCTTTCCGTTGCTCTGCCACCAGCAGAACGATATACCACCAATGCAGAATACATCACCGTCTTTCATGGCAGCATTCGTATGATCATCGCGAGCCTCATCGCCTTTGTTGTTGCGCAAGCGCATGACATCTGGGCATTTGAATGGTGGAAAAAAAAAACACATGGAAAATATCTCTGGCTCAGAAATAATGCATCAACAGTTGTCAGCCAAGCCATTGATACACTGCTCTTCATGTTTATTGCTTTCTACGGCATTAATGACCGATTTACGGTTGGATTTATTTTGCATCTTTCCATTACCTACTGGCTCATCAAAGCACTCTTTGCTCTCATCGATACACCACTTGTCTATGCGCTCGTCCGCTGGCTTCGAAAAGGGCACACACAAGATGATGCAGAAAATACAGAGCATGCGCGTATCTCATAACACACAGTTGAGTTTGTCATCCAATGAACTATCATGACGCAGAACAATTTCTGTATTCTCTTTCAAATCTTCCGAGAAAAGAATACATGACTGACAGTCGAGACTGTTCAGAATATTTACCGCGCGTACAATTTTTTCTCGACATTCTTGGCAATCCTGAAAAAAAGATTCCACACTACATCCATGTCACAGGGACGAGCGGGAAAGGATCGACCGTCAACTATATTCATAGCATTCTCAAGCAAGCCGGAAAAAAAGTTGGAAGTACCACATCTCCTCATCCAACATCCATCACTGAACGATGGAAGGTAGGCAATGTCTGCATGACAAAAAAAGAATTTGCAAACATCATGGAGACCTTCTCCCCTCTTCTTGATGAATATATTCGAACATCCCCCTATGACATGCTCTCTTACTTTGATCTGACAACAGCCATTGCCCTCTATTTTTTTGCAAAAAAAAAAGTGGAATGGGCAATTCTTGAAGTCGGCTGTGGCGGCACATACGATGCAACGAATGTTATCCCCTACAAAGATGTCGCCGTGATTACCAATGTCGGATTGGATCATACAGAGCTGCTTGGGAAAACAAAACAAGAAATCGCAGTACGCAAAGCTGGTATTATTTCCGCACCATGCACCGTTATTACAGGTGAACAAAGTACGGTGATTAAAAAAATTATTGAAACACAAGCAAAAAAACAGAACTCGAAGATACACGCCATATCGAAAAAAGAAATTTGTGATATAACCACTGATCTCAATGGCACAATGTTCACATATCAAGGGTCGACATATCATACAACAGCGCTCGGCGAGCATCAGAGCATGAATGCTGCAATTGCCATTGACGCGGCAACGGCAATTGGCATTGATGAAAAACATATCGCAAACGGAATCAGTCACGCCGACCAACCATTACGCATGGAAGTGTTGTCGGAAATGCCACTGATTATTCTTGATGGAGCGCATAATGCAGATAAGATACAAACAACAGTTGCTAGTGTAACGCAGGTCTTAAGACCTGACAAAAAAAGAAATCTGTATATCATCAATGGGTTTTCAGGTGACAAAGATCTGAAAAAAATGATTTCACAGCTGGCAACGCTCAATCCAAAAGCAGTTGTCTGTACAAGAAATACCATAAATCATTTTCGAAAAGTTGCGTCACCACACGATATCGCAAACGTATGGAACAACTATAGTGATGCACACACAGAAATATTCCTCCAACCACAGGATGCATTCACGTGGGCACAGAAACATGTGAAAAAACATGATATACTACTTGTCACCGGTTCGCTGTTTGTAAGCAGTGAAATAAAAAGCTTCTTCTACTAAAAATCTACGGAGGGTTGACAATTGGACGATCTTCCTCTATGCTCGGCTTTGTATGAAAAAACTTGTAATCGTTGAGTCACCGACAAAAGCGAAGACTATCGGCAAATTCCTAGGCAAAGACTACTATGTTGAGTCTTCTTTTGGCCATGTCCGCGATCTGCCAAAAAGCAAAATGGGCATTGATATTGAAGGCGGGACGTTTGAACCCACCTACACCGTGTCAAAAGATAAGACCGCGCAAGTAAAAAAACTCAAAGATCTCGCAGCAAAAAGTGATGAAATCATCTTTGCAACTGATGAAGATCGCGAAGGAGAAGCCATCTCCTGGCATTTGGCGCATATTTTGAAAGTAAAACCAGAAGACGCGCATCGCATTGTCTTCCATGAAATCACCAAACACGCGATTGATGAAGCGCTGGCACATCCCCGTACAATTGATCAAAAGCTGGTCGATGCACAACAAGCGCGCCGTGTGCTGGACCGCCTCGTGGGATACGAGCTCTCCCCATTTTTATGGAAAAAAGTAGCCCGAGGTCTTTCTGCTGGGCGTGTGCAATCAGTAGCCGTGCGCCTCACCGTCGAGCGTGAACGAGAAATTCAAGCATTTATTGCGGAAGAATATTGGACCCTTGAGGGTTTATTTCAAGATGAGAAAAAAACATTTCCAGATCCGGTGGTGGCAAAGCTGCAAGCCATTGATGGAAAATCATTAAAAAAATTGGAACTGAGCGAAAAAGGAACTGTCGATACGATTCTTACAGATCTTGAAGGCGCAGTATACACCATTTCACATATTGAAGAAAAAGCAACAACACGCACTCCCCCACCAGCCTTTATTACGTCCAGCTTGCAGCAAGCGGCAAACAACGTATATGGATTTTCTGCAAAACAAATCATGCGTCTTGCTCAGCAACTGTATGAAGGAATTGCGATTGGAGCAGAAGGATCAACAGGGCTGATCACCTACATGCGTACGGATTCAACAAATTTGTCTGAAAAATTTGTCACAGAGACAAACGCCTACATTAAACATACCCACGGAGACAAATACATTCTCGATACACCGCGTGTCTATGCAAAAAAAGCAAAAGGAGCCCAAGAAGCGCATGAAGCTATCCGTCCCACAGCCCCTGCACGCACACCAGAATCAATCAAACAATATCTCGATGATCATCAATACAAATTGTATGCACTGATCTGGAAACGCGCAGTCGCGACACAGATGGCAGCGGCGAAACTCAACAAAACAGCAGTTGATATTTCTGCACTGAAATATACCTTCCGTGCAAATGGACAAACCTGTGTGTTTGATGGCTGGCTTGCACTCTATCCAGAAAATATCAAACATGAAATGCTGCCGGTGCTTGCACAAGGCCAAACACTTGTGTGTGAAGCACTCAAACCAGAACAACATTTTACCAAACCACCTGCTCGCTATTCCGATGCAACACTTGTCAAAGCACTCGAAGAGCGTGGTATCGGCCGCCCATCCACCTATGCGCCAACAATTGGGACAATTGAAGCGCGCGGCTATGTCGAACGACTGGAAGACAAACGACTCAAACCAACAGACATCGCCATGGTTGTCAATGATCTCCTTGTTGATCATTTCAAAGATATTATTGATTACGATTTCACCGCACTCATGGAACAAAATCTCGATGAGATCGCAACAGGTGAACGCGATTGGCAACCAATCATTGCGACGTTCTATCATCCCTTTCATGAAAATTTAGTAAAAAAAGAAGAAGAACTGTCCCGCGAAGATACACTGCAAATCAGAGAAGTTGGCACAGACCCGAAAAGCGGTAAACCAATTTTTGCGCGCATCGGACGCTTTGGCCCGTTTGTGCAGCTCGGTGATAAAGAAGACGAAGAAAAACCAAAATTTGCCAGCCTTGGCAAAGGACAATCTGTCCAAACCGTCACCATGAACGAAGCACTCCATCTCCTGTCATTGCCAAAAATTCTCGGGCAAACAGAAGCAGGTGAAGATATGACAGTCGCGATTGGCAAATTTGGACCGTATATTCAGATTGGAAAAGTATATGTTTCTCTCAAAGATGATGACCCATATACTGTCACACTTGAAAGAGCAAAAGAAGTTGTTGCAGCAGATAAAGAAAAAAAAGCAAAAGCATTGATAAAAGCTTTTGACGCCGAAGAGCGCATTGAAATCCGTGAAGGCCGCTATGGACCATATATTAAAGCTGGCAAAATAAATGCGAAGATTCCAAAAGATACTGATCCAACAACCCTGACGCTTGAACAGTGTCAAGAACTGATAGAAGAGGCAAAGAAAAAACCAAAACGAAAATGGGCAAAAAAGAAAAAAAGTGAGTAATACCAAAAAAATCGCCACAGTGGCGATTTTTTTCATCAGATTGGTAAAAAAAAGTAAGGGAGGAATCTATATATAACTCTATACATAAAACGTGTACTGAAAACACAACTTCTGCTATACTCCATTCGCTATATTTAGATGATATGATAAACAAAACAAAACAAGACCTCCAAAAACGCCTGAAAAACATTCAAGATCGTCTGGGGAAAATGAAAGAGCTTGAAGTGAAAAAACTTTCAGAACTTGGGGACGATATGTTTGCAGCGTTTGATCGTGCAATGCAAGCAGTGAATACAAAGACAAACATTTTTACAGAACTCAAGAAAAAAAGAGAACAAATGCGACAATGGAAAATCAGTTCTCTCAAAACTTTTTTTCCCATTAGCCTCCCCCATCTTCTCAGCGTTCCATTCATTTATGGAATGATCATGCCTGCGATCATTTTTCATATTTGCCTTGAGATGTATCATCAGTTTTCATTTCGTCTGTACGATATCCCACGCGTAAAAGCACGAGACTATTTTGTCTACGACCGCCAACGGCTGCCCTATTTAAACTGGTTTGAAAAATTCAATTGTCTGTACTGCAGCTACTTCAACAATCTCATGCGCTACGCGACTGAAATTGCTGGGCGGACAGAACGATATTGGTGCCCCATCAAATACGCCACCCGCCTACCCCACACACATTCCCAATACCATACCTTTGTTGAGTACCTCGGTGCGGAAGATTTCCGCAAAAAATGGGAAGGATTGCGAAATTTTTCTGATCTAGAGGAAAAAGGACCTGAACAGTCTGAACACAAAAAAGATCCGTCATGTTAGCGGATCTTTTTTAAAAATGAGTGGAGACTTGCAAAATACCCACACCTGGGATAGGATAAATGGTAACATACAGTGGTATGACAAAGCAGAAAAAGGAGACAATTGAAGGACTGCTCGACAAAGTACGAGAATATGCGCCTCAGACAGATCTAGACATGATCAAGCTTGCATACGAATTTGCAAGAGACGCGCACGAAGGGCAATTCCGAAAATCAGGTGAACCCTATATAATTCACCCGCTTGGTGCTGCGCATATTGTAGCAGATATGAAGATAGATCCTGTTATCATTGTCGCGACGCTCCTGCACGATGTGCCAGAGGATACAGAGGTGACACTTGATGAACTTGAAAAAAACTTTGGAGAAGAAATCCGAAAACTAGTAGAAGGCATCACAAAACTTGGAAAATTGAAATATCGCGGTGTCGAGCGCTATATTGAGAATCTTCGAAAAATGTTTGTGGCAATGGCAGAAGATGTCCGCGTCATGATTATCAAATTTGCAGATCGTATTCACAATCTTTCCACGCTGGACGCACTTCCACCACAAAAACGGTATCGCATCGCGCTTGAGAGTCTGGAAATTTATGCACCAATTGCAAATCGTCTTGGGATGGCAGAAATGAAAGGAGAGCTGGAAGACTTGTCGTTCAAATATGTCTACCCAAAAGAATATGAGAGAACGAAGAAGGTCCGTGAAGAAAAATTGGCTGGGAAAGAAAAATTTTTAAAAGATATTGAAGAAAAAGCAAAAGCTGAATTGGCGCAAGCAGGCGTGCCTATCAAAGAACTCTATGGCAGAGAAAAACGCTTGTATAGTTTTTATCAAAAATTACTTCGAAAAGACAACCAGGTCGCAAAAATTTATGATCTGGTCGCGATCAGAGTCATTGTCCCAACAGTCGCAGATTGTTATGCCGCTCTCGGCATTCTTCACTACATCTGGCGCCCTATGAAAGGGCGGATCAAAGATTACATCTCTCAACCGAAACCAAATGGATACAAATCACTCCATACCACTGTTTTTACACCTGATGGGGAACTTGTCGAATTTCAAATCCGTACACAAGAAATGCATGAAGAAGCAGAATTTGGTATTGCAGCACACTGGCACTACGATGAAGAAGGTGCTCGTATGCCCAAAAAGGAAGTAGCGTGGGCAAAAGAATTGGCTGAAATACAAAAAGACATGCTCACAAAATTGAATGATCTCGAAGAAATGAAAGTCGATTTTTTGCAATCACGCATTTTTGTCTTCACACCAAAGGGAGATGTTATCGATCTGCCAGACGGTGCCACACCGATTGATTTTGCGTATCATATCCACACAGATATTGGAAATAAATGTAATGGTGCAATCGTGAATGACAAAATGGTGAGCCTTGATACAGAACTGAAAAATGGTGACGTGATCGATATTATTCTTGACAAAAATCGAAAAGAACCAAATCCAGATTGGATTAGCTTCGTCAAAACACATACAGCAAAATCGCATATAAAAAATGCAGCGAAGAAAAAACGAACAAGTTGGATCAAGAGTGTGTTGCCGAATAAATAGGTGTTAGAGGTTTAGAGTCTTAGAGAATTAGGTATAAAAAAACGATGGGTGTTTCCCATCGTTTTTTATTTTTTATGTTCTTCTCTACAAATACATCGCTCTTGAGATCGCCCAAAAAACTAACACAAAAGGAAGTATGGCAAAAGAAATTGCAGCCGCAATCCCCCACCCTTTTCTTTTTTCAATAAAGAAATATGCTAGTACACCAACGGGGGCAACAAATATCAGAAGTAATATCCACAGCAACTTGTGTTCAGTCAAATCTTTTCTGATAATCACCTGAATGAGCGCGACGATCCAAAAGAAAAAAACCGAAAATACGGACAACATGCCAATAAAGCCAAGCGCGATATTGATCATGTTGGCAACAGCCATGTGTACATCAGGACTTTGTAGTTCATCCATACTAGGATAATTCTTCAATAAGTCGCTTCAGCTCATCTTTTGAATAGTACGAGATCTGAATCGTTCCCTTCTCGCCCTTTCCACTGATATGCACTTTTGCACGAAGCCTATCTTCAATAATTTTTTCTGCTTGAGACAATTGCTGGTCACGACGGACAGATCCTTTGCGAGAGTGTTCTCCTTTTCCTGCGACGGCCTGTTCGATCTGCCGCACCGTTGCAGTGGTGCCAATCATACTTTGGTACATATTCAATTGTTCTTTTTCATCTTTCAAGCTCAACAGTGCGCGCGCTTTCCCGACAGATAGCAGTCCATCAATCAATCCCTTTTGGATAGGTTCTGGCAAATCTAACAATCGAATAGTATTGGCAATCAGAGGACGACTTTTCCCCACTTGATCGGCAATTTCTTGCTGGGTTAAGCCAAATTCATCAGTAAGCCGTTGATACGCAAATGCCTCTTCAATCGGATTCAAATCCTGCCGTTGAATATTTTCAATCAGTCCTAATTCCAATTTTTCTTGCTCCGTCGCACTGCGAACCAATGCGGGAATAGTTGGCAGTTCAGCAATCGTTGATGCACGAAATCGACGTTCTCCTGCAATAATTTCATACCCACCATCCTCTTTTTCTGTCACCGTGATTGGCTGCATCACACCATGTTTTTTGATCGAAGCGACAAGCTGTTCCATTTCAGTATGAGAAAATTCTTTTCGTGGCTGATTTGGATTTGGGGTGATCTCTGAGAGCGGAATATGCCACACCCGATCTGCAGCATTTGCAGACGGAGAAAATTCTGTTTCTTTTCGAAACGACCTGCGTTTTGATTGTGAGGGGATGAGGGAGTCGAGTCCTTTTCCTAATGCCATATACTATACATTTCTAATTCATCTAATTATCTCATTCAAAATAACATGCAAAAATTCTAATAAGAAAATACTATTTTGAAATTTTATTAGGTGAATTAGGTAATTAGTAATTTGTAATTTACATCTGATGCTTTTCTAGAATCTCCCTCGCCAACCGCTCATACGCGCGAGACCCTTTTCCTTTTGGATCGTATTGGAGAATCGTCTGTCCAAAACTTGGGGCTTCGGCAAGACGAACGGTACGTGGAATAACTGATCGGAAAATCGTATCAGGAAAAAATTTGTACAATTGATCCATAATATCTGTCGAAAGTCGTGTACGTTTATCAAACATGGTAATCACAGCACCGAGCACTTCCAAATTCGGCTTGATGTGTTCTTGGATAAGCTGAATTGTTTTGAGAAGCTGTCCCAATCCTTCGAGCGCATAATACTCAGCTTGCACAGGAATCAGGAGTTCATTGGCAGCAACAAGACTATTGATCGTGAGCAATCCAAGAGATGGTGGACAATCAATAATAATATAATCATACGCATGCGTCACTTCTCCGAGAAGATCTGACAATTGAAATTCACGGCGATCCATGTCCACAAGCTCAATATTTGCACCGGCAAGATTTGTCGTCGCCGGCAAAATGCGCAGCCCTTCGTGGGACGTATTTTGGATCACATCATGCACACGCTTTTGTTTTGCTAAGGCTTCATACACACCATGCTCCAATTCATGCACGGCAATACCAAAACCGCTCGTGGCATTCCCCTGTGGATCCATGTCCACGAGAAGCACAAATTTGCCAAGCTCAGCGAGGTGAGCGGCGAGATTCATAGCAGTCGTGGTCTTCCCCACGCCACCTTTTTGGTTCACAACAGCAATAATTTTAGCCATATCATATGTCAGCAACAGATCTCTCTTTTTTGCTATATACAAAGAATTTATGAAGCTATTTATAGCAAAAATCAGTGTAATCCTTTCAGATCTGTGAAATCAATGAAAGTATATCACAAAATTGACAACCCTGCCATTTTTCGCTATAGTATTGACTGCTTAGAAACTATCTAATGCCCTGGTGGTGGAACTGGTAGACGCGCTGGACTCACCAGAGAAGCAGAGCAAAGCTCGCTTCCTGGTGTCCTGAACTGAGCTTCGCTCTAGTTCATGGACAAAATCCATTTCTATTCTATGCACTATGTATACTTGTTACAATTAAGTAGTGGAAATATATATAGTGGACAAACAAGTGACTTGAAAAGAAGAATGCAAGAACATACAGATGGAAAAGTGCAATCAACTGCACCATATCGACCATTCCAACTTGTGTACTACGAAGCATTTTGTTCAAAAACAGATGCATTGAGAAGAGAAACGTATCTGAAAACAAGTACAGGCAAACGTATGGTAAAATTACTGTTACGTGATAGTCTAAAAAAGTAAATACATGCCCTGGTGGTGGAACTGGTAGACGCGCTGGACTCAAAATCCAGTGATGGCAACATCATGAGAGTTCGAGTCTCTCCCAGGGCACATATGCGTATCTTCTACGATCTGATGATCGCCATCTTTCTTGTTGGGACAATTGTCCCAGCAGGAATCATTCTCCACAGTACGAAGAGGAGGATACAGAGCTGGGAATACCGACACAAACGTTGGTCTTTTTTGTTTGTTACTCTCCTCCTTTTTGGCGCAACGACCATTTTCTATGGCAGTTTTATTGAACCCACGTTTCTCGTGATACGCGAACAAACGATTGATATCCCTGGCATCAATACACCCATTCGCATTGCACTTGTTGCAGACTTTCAAGTAGGGCCGTACAAGAAAGCCGTGTATATGGATCGCATCGTTGACCGGATTCTCAGCCTTCAGCCAGACATCGTGATGATTGCAGGAGATCAAGTGGATAATGCAAATGGACCAACCGACGAAACACTTGAGCTCGCTCCCCTCGCTCGCTTAGTAGATGCCGGCATCCCGACGTACGCTATTCATGGCAATCATGAATACGGTGTCAGTATGAGTCGAAAAAAGGGTCCTGTATTTTTACTCGGTGACGTGAGCACACAGGTCTACGATGCCATGACCCCTATGGGAATCACGTATCTGGTGAACGATGTCGTGACCACGACCATTCATGGACAGGATATACAGATTTTCGGGGGCGATTCCTACCTTGCGGGTAAGCTCGCCTTTGATGCGCTTGAGGAGACGATGACTGAGATTCCAACGATTGCACTCATACACAATCCTGCAGCCGCATGGCTAGCAGCAAAAGAAAAGATCGATCTGATCCTGTCTGGACATACCCATGGCGGACAAATTCGGTTGCCATTTGTTGGCCCTGTCGGTCGAATCGCAGAAGCCATTCCTGCAGATTGGTATCAAGGGCTTGTAGAGGTTGATACAGACACGCAATTATTTGTCACAAGCGGCACAGGGGAAACCGGCGCGCGCGCAAGGTTGTTCAATCCGCCGGAAGTGGTGTTGTTGAAGGTGGAGTAATAATTATCAACAGGGAGACTGTACGGAACAAAAAAAAGTGCTATGCTACCTCATATAGGTGCGTATACCTAGTTTCATATAGTATATGGAAGAAGAACATATAGCCAACCAGCCCGAAGAACAAGAGGAAATACTTGCAGACACACAAAACTCACCCAAAGAAAAAAAGACAAGAACAAACTTTTTGCACACGGCACTTATGCCTCTCGTATTCTGGATCGTTTTTGGCGGTCTTTTTTATTTTTTTTCGTATGATTTAGCAAAGATCACATACGCAGATATTACCGATGCTCGTATAACAAAACTTTTTGCCACCTACAGTATTTTTGCCGGACTGGCACTAGGATTCATCTCTATGCTTGGTGGATATATAGTGTATGGTATATTGAAAAAAACTGCACTAAAAAATTACACTCTTATATTCCCAGTAATAGCGTTCCTCATGACGTTACCTTGGTATTTTTTGGCGAGACAGCTCGTCTATATTGAAAACAAATATACTGATATGGGAAGAGGACTCATCTATTATATCGGCGTGCCGCTCTTATCTACCACCAAATTTTTGTTTTGGGTAGTAGCTCTGTGGACGTTGATACTCATTGTCAAAAAAGTAATCAGCAAAAACGTAGCTAAAAAATCTGCGCTTGTTGCATCCTTCCTCATAGCACCCCTCTTTCTCACAGGGTGCGTAAGCAATATCAACGAATGGGCATGTGGCTTCTTTGACAATCCTGATCATTGTTTGCAAAATGCTGCGGTTCAGGGAGGAAATCCCGATACGTGTAAAAATATACAAGGTGAAGATTTTTCTGATTCAGGATCGAATCCACCAAAAGACAAATGTTATCTCCGTATAGCGGAAAATACCGGCGACCTTGGTACGTGTGACAACATAGAAGGAGGCCCCTACTCGTACACCAAAGAAGAATGTATTTTGAATACCTCCGTCAAATTCAAAAATCCTTCTGGCTGTGTAGCATTAACAGGAGCTGATAGAGACGCATGTATTGAGCAAGTAAGTCCATCAATTCATCCTGGCAGAGTAGTTGAAATAGACGAACAAATAGAATTTTTGAAAAAAGAATTGAATGAAAATCCAGACGCTGCGTTGCAAAAACAATTAGACGAGTTAGAAAAAACCAAGGCAGACTACATGGCAGTAATCAATGATGAAAATAAAAAAGAATACGAATCGCTCACAGACCCACTGAACAAACAAACAGCACTCGACTACGCAACGGGGGAAATAGATGAAAAAACAAAAAATGCTCTGACGGCGCTTAATGATAGTTTGCGCGAAAAAGGTGAAACACTGAGCGAAAAAGAGTATAAGGCAATCAGTGATATGCTTGCCTACAAAAATGATCCAAAAAATGATATAGAAAATCTAGAAGCTTCTGAACTCGTAAAATTACGTTGGAACGAAAAACTTGGCAATGCCAAAGACTACCTCAAATTCTGGAACGCAAACCCAACAGAAAAAGAAAAGAAATATGATGAATCACTCTTGATATATGAAAGAATGCTCGAGAGACAAGCCGCCATTGACAAAGGCTTGAGTCAAGAACAACAAGATTTTGAGAGAGAAACAGGTCGTATACAAGATCAAATAAAAGATGACATAATTGAAAAAATAACAGACGAGGCCAAAAAAGCCGCTTTTGGAGAATTGCTCGAACTCGTCGAATCAGATGCTGCCGGAGCAACGACAGCAATACTCGGTGAAGCGCTCGACACGGTCCAAAAAGAAGCAAAATCAGCAGAATTCCGCGGCCTTGTCCGTGCATACAATCTAGGTATGGAAGAAGAATTGGCAAAAGCCGGTGGTGACGTAGACAAAGCGCATGCCGCTGTCACAGCAAACTTGCAAAAAGATCCGTATATGTACGAAGACAAAAATACGTTTGCCAAATATGGCAACATTTTAGAAAACAAAGACTGCGATGGGACCAATCCACATTGTGTCAACAAAGAAGTATTCTGGAAAGCAATGAAAAAATCGTTCACATACCAGCAACAGTAAATGTTGTCATACCACAAATTTTCTCTATACAGATACTCGTATCTATGCTAGGATATATATATCTTAGACCTTCCTTGTACTATACAAAGGTATCTCTTCTCACACCCTGTCAGCCTCCTGCAGGGTGATTGATTTCAAGATAAATCAACATATCATGAATACTCAAATAGACACATTTGACATTATTATTGTGTATTCGGGAATGAAAGCAAAGAGTGCGGGCAATACGTCATATACAGACAGCCCTCCGTTTCCTCCAAAAAGTAAAGTAGGAGTATACAATGACTGCTATCGATATTTTTTAGAAAGATGCAAAAAAAAAGGATTGAACGCTGCATTTGCAACATCATCAGACATTTGTGGTTCAGGATTATTCAAAAGTTTTTGGACCTACGACAACAACACATGGCACAGACACCCACATAAGGCATACACGACCATGCTCTTTGATAAGTTTACCCCAAAGACATCTACTCAAAAGGAGCAAATGTCTACACTTACATCAAGCAAAAAAATCTATACGTTTAACAAAAAAATCCTCACAAAAGTTTTTGAGAATAAATTCAATACATACACACATTTCAAAAAATATGCGATACCTACAGCAGAAATAACACATGGCACAGAAAAAGCAATCATGGCAGCAAAAAAAAGACTAGATGCCATACTTCAAAAACATCCCTATCGTGAAGATTTTTTGAATGGATACATTATAAAAAATAAAACAGGATCTGGAGGATTCAATATTCACAAAGTAACGTTTACCAAAAAAGGAATAGCCAAAATAATCGACTATCATACAAAACATATCTCGTATGTTCTTCAACCTTTTCTCACCTGTGATACGAGCTTTCATTTCAAAAAACATCGCGGAACAATAGATGTACGAGTAATCACATTGAATACAAAAACACTCCAAAGCTATATCCGCGTAGCTCAAAAAGGAAACTTTTTAGCAAACCAACACCAGGGCGGAAGTTCTTTTTATATTTCTCTAAGACGCATCCCCCAAGATGTAATCATCATGAACACAAAAATTAAAAAAATATTAGAAAACACCCTAGACCTGTCACACTCTCTCTATGCACTAGACTATATACGAAGTAACAATGGACATTTGTATCTCGTAGAAGGCAATACAAATCCTGGCATTTATTGGGAATATGATGAAATACGTTCATCCAAGAGAAAAATAAAAAAACTCATCAATACCATCGTGCATGAAATAAAAACACTCATTCAGGAAAGAAAAAACACTCAATAATGCGAGTGTTTTTTCAAAATGGGATACCTCCTACAAAAATAAGGCTCGCCATGCTCCCCCAGCAAAGAGCGTAATAAGAGTAACAATCGTCGCGGCGAGCGAAACGCCAAGCGCGATGAGAGGAAATGATTTTTTGAATGGGATTTTGAAAATAAACGATGCGAGTGACCCAGTCCATGCTCCGGTCATAGGTAACGGGATCCCCACGAATACCACCAAAGCGATAGCCCCATACTTCGCATGATTGCCAGAAAAAAATCGCTCAGCATCTGCGAGTTTCTTTTTGAATATAGCTCCTATATATTTTTGTCGGATAATCCAATCATGCAACCGAGGCAAAAGAAGGAGCAAAAAAAATGATGGCACAAGATTGCCCAACACCGCCATGATCCACGTCACGGGTAAAGACATGTCATAGACGGTAAGCCCAATAGGAATAGCGGCTCGGAGCTCGGTAATCGGGAGCATCGAAAGCAAAAATACTGCCCATTCATGAGGAAGTGCAGCAAACCATGTGGCAGGATTCAAATGAGGCATAGCCTAAAACAATGACACTATCGTCGCTATTCCAAATGCACCGAATGTATTAAACAACATATTTCCCAAACACAATACCACAGCCATGTGCCAATACCGATAGCCGGCAATAGCCATAGGAATTACAAGCAGCTCGTTTGGAAGTGGCACAAATGCAACATAAAAAAACAAAAAAACAAATGGCAAGACTTGATGTCGCAGATACAATCTATGAAAGACATCATTCACATGCCGTGATGAAGAGGCAGCAAGCATATCTTTTCCTGTACGCCCAAGCAAGTAGCCAATAGAGTCACCAAGCGTCATTCCAAGAGACATGATGCCAATAATCACGGCTGGTGCATATCCAAGTTCGGCAAACACCGGATAAAATCCTATGGCAGGGATGGGGACAACCAGATTGAATCCACTCACCGCAGCAAGAAGAAACATTCCCACATATCCAAAGCGTGAAACAATATTTTCTACAACATCACTGTGCTCTATCAAAAAAATGTTGAGTCCGACAATGATACCACACACAAAGAGGAGTGCGATTATTTTGATCAATATTGCTTTTTTGTTCATACGCCCTCCGGTGAAGTTTCTACAATTGGTTCATCATCCCACTGATAATTTTCAAATGCCCACTCCCCTGCCTCTCGAAGCACAGTAAAACGATCTTCATGTACCGTAGCACCAAGAACTACAATATCGAGCTGATGCCCAAGAATATCTTCAATACGAGCAGTAAAATTGTATCCAGATTCTGGAATGTAGCCTGTTTTTCCACCAAGAATATTGGCAAATCCATGCTGGATCCACCCAAGCAAAAGCCAATTGGTGCTCCACATGTGATGCTGCTTATTTCGCTCTTTTGAAAAAAGCTGCACTTCTGTGATCAAGAGTGTCCGCTGAATATCTTCGTGTGAGAGTGCTTCATTCAGGAGAATGACCAAATCTGATGGCGTTGAAACATTCCCAGCATCAAGTCCACTCGGATCTGTAAACAAACTATCGAGCATGCCAAGCTCGCGCGCTTTTTGATTCATGCGCTCGATAAACGCATCGCGTGGCCAGCCAACAGCATCCGCAAGTGTAAGAATCGCTTTATTTGACGATCCAACCAATGCCGCGCGCCATAATTCTTCGAGTGTATAGGTATCCCCCGCATACATGTGTGTATCAGGGACAGTATCTGAGACAACAATAGTTGACGTTGTCCAATCAGGAGATTTTTCCAAAATAACAAGCGCGCTCATGAGCTTTGTAATACTCGCGATTGGTCGTTGATCATAGGCACGCTTTTCATACAGCAATGCACCGGTTTCCACATCTTTGACAATCAATCCTTCGGCCGCAAAAGTGCTTGCAGGAACAAGTTCTCCTATCAATTTTGGTGGAACAGGAAGATTCATGGGCTCGACCGTAATATCTCCTCCTGCTTTTACCACCTCTTTGTCTTCTGCAAGAGGAAATCCTTCTGGCGTAACCCGAGCAATAAATGTAGATATTTTTCCAGAAGAAAATGATGATGCAAATGACCACCCAATACCACCAAGAGCAACGACAAACATACCCATAGCAAGAATATTTCGCCACGTATTTGATCTATCTTTTGCACCAGATTGTATATCAAGAAAATTCATAATTACATTATTCTACAGTATCGCTATCTTCTTCTTTTGAAAGCGCATGTGCAATATGCTCGTGCTGACTGAGCTCTGCGAACTGTGGCAAATCAGCAATCTCCGAAATACCAAGTGCGGCCAAGGCATCCATCGTAAGCACATACGTTGGTAAAATTTCTTCACTACTATCATATTGATCCACAAGCCCACGCATCATCAAATTTCGCAAAATAACAGAACAGTTCACCCCACGAATTTGCTCGAGATCAGCTCTGGTGATTGGTGAACGATATGCAATGACAGTCAATGTCTCGAGTTGTGCCTTTGTCAATTCTCCTGAAACTTCGTCTTTGATAAATCCTTCAATCGCAGAAAGATTTTCAGGATTCGTCGCCATCTGCACACTTTCTGCTTCTCGCAATATATGAATGCCACTATCATCACGATTGTATTTCATGACAAGTGTATCCAGTGCTTCACTGATATGCTCCTTACTCGTATCGAGTGCTTTTGCAAGCTGAACAATCGTCAAAGGTTTTGACGCAACAAAGAGAATAGATTCAAGTTTTGATAAAAGATTCATAGAGGTAAGTACTGATAGCACACGGATTGAACAGATCTCACAGATATTCACGGATCAGTTCAAATTCGTTCAATCTGTTTGATCCGTGTTCTATTGTAGGAGTGATGCTTCACGCCCGCGTAATCATAATATCCCCAAAGGTCGCATCTTGATCTAAATATAAGGACTTCTGCTTCACCAGTTCAAGAATCGCAAGAAATCCAATGATCACTTCGGTCTTATTATTAGCATCAGAAAGAGCATCTGCAAAACGAAAACTTTTTCGTTCTTTCAAGAGCTTCCGAATCGCATCAATACGCTCTTTGAGAGACACCCCTTTATCTATATGGGTCCGAGGCAATTTTTTTGGTGGCGCTATCTTGGACACTAAGTGTACCATAGATTGCCCCAAAGCCTCTAGATCAAGCCCTGGGGGCAATGCAAAGCCGTCACGTTGCTTTGGTGGTTCACTGCGAAAGCCACTTTTCTTGTCTCCAAGCCACAATTTGTCTACTATCTTACTAGCATCAACAAATTGCTTATACAGCTTCAACTGTGCTTCAAGCCCATCAGTATCATCCTCTTCTTCTGGCAAAAATTCAGGGAGGAGTCGCTTTGATTTCAAATACAAAAGTTTTGCGGCAACAACCAGGAAATCTGCCAATTCTTCAACACGATCTTCCTCCAGGGTATCGAGATATGTGAGATACTGTTCTGTGACTTCGGACAAGGTAATTTCGGAAATCTGAAGCTCCTGCCCTTCCACCAGCGACAACAAAAGATCAAAAGGGCCAGTAAATTGTTTGAGCGTGAGATCCATATGTCAACTTAAAATTCTTTTTAATGATTTGTCTACACTGTGCAAGCACATACTCAAAGCAATGAAAAACAATACAAGAAAAAGAAAACATTGATATATCATACTCACAGGGCCACCACCAACTGGACTATATACAAAAAAACTAAACACAATTGTAGCAAAAATACAAAGGAAAAAAGAAATGAAATATGTAAAAAGTATAGGGGCAGCTCGCCTATGCATGGTATGTTTCTTCACTATGTCTCGTATAGTCCTCAATTCTTTCATATATAAAAATCCCAATAGTGGATACAAAAATACCAGGGGTAAGAAAAAAAGGCGCATTTCATAGGCATGGCCACCCGTATAGACAGCAAGTACATTTACAAACATAGTCACAACAAACCCAATCACAAGAGGGAAAAACGTTTCTTTCATATATCCCCCTTGCAAGGAACGAAAAAGAGCATATACAGCTAAACCATATACAAGGACCGGAGCAACCAAAGACTCTACACTATATGCAGTATTCTGAAAATTATACATAACATGACGAAATCTTTCAGTTGTCATATATGCGACGTCACTTCCTTGCATATGGAGTATGCGCCCTAATGCAACATAATATAACATATATACTACTATTGGAAGTAATAACATCAATCCATGGGTGAATATAGAACGAAATGAAATTTTTGTTTTCACACCGGCGTATCCTCGATAGACCATGATCCCAAAAATCCCAGGAAACGCCAGGATCGTTGATTCTCGAGAAACGAGAGCAAGGAATAAAAAAAATAACGTAAACGTATATCTCCGATTCCACGCATTCGCAAGAACAAGAAACAAAAAAAATATTTGCCAAAGATCATCATACGACCAGATACTAGGCAAAAAAGCAAATAAAATAGGAAATGTTGTATAAAATGCTGCCAATGATACAAACCAGTACTTTTCTAATTCTACAGCCCGTATAAAATAAAAGAGAGCCACCCCAGAAAAAAAGAGAAGCAATGATTGTAGCAGAATAAACGCTGGCATTATCCCAATATCAAATACATGCTGAAACAAATGTACGACTTGTGTCGTAAGCTGCCTTCTTGCAAATACCGGATGGGTAGTATGCAAATTCCAAACATATTCTCCATACGGTTCGCTAATTCTTGTAGACACATCAGAAAAGAAAAAGTTTGTTTTGGCAAATTGATTAAACATCGACGGCAATGCAAGATGGAGATATATAACAAATAGCGTACACAAAAAAGAAAAAGCAAAAACTTTTATATATGTTATTTGTCGTAGCCGTAAAACCATACTTACTTTTTTTTCCGCCACCTCACATAGGTTATGCATTGAAACAAAAAACGAAGATATTCTTTCGTATTCAATTTAGAAACACTCGTATGTCGCACACGAAAGGTAAACGGAATCTCGCATACAGATTGATAGGTTCCTTTCGCCAATATCTCAAACAATATTTTATATCCCATTGTCTTTAGCTGAACATTATCAATAACGTGCCGACGAAAACCAAAATATCCACTCAATGGATCCTGTACCTGCACCGTATAGCGTGCCAAGGAAACACCAAATTTTGATAAAAATTTACGCCAAGGAGTCCAAGACTCAACCGTGCTTTCTGGCAAAAAACGACTGCCGATAACAATATCAAAACTCGATAAAGCCGTGATCATAGCATTCAAAATTGATGGATCATGACTTAAATCTGCATCCATAACAATAAGATACTCTGAATCAGTTTGAGCAAATCCTTCTCTCACAGCGCTTCCTAACCCGGTTTTTGATTCTCGAGAAATCAACCTCACAGGATACGTATCTACCAATTCCAACACTTTTTTTCCTGTGCCATCAGGAGAATTATCATCAATAACAACAATATCCAAACTCACAGATGAACTATCAACCTGTTCGATAATCTCCTCAATGAGCGGAGTTATGTTTTCTACCTCGTTATAGGTTGGGATAATAATGCTATAAGCAGATTGCCTCATAGCATTCTTATTCCTTTACCACAGCAATCCCCAATTCTTTCAATTGCGCATCGTCAACAACGGCAGGACTGCCCATCATAGGTTCTTCTGCTTTTTGATTCTTTGGGAATGGAATGACAGTACGGATATTTGTCTCCCCTTTCAATACCATCACCATACGCTCAATACCAGGCGCAAAGCCGCAATGGGGAGGCGCACCATATTCAAACGCTTTTATCATGTGCCCAAACTTTTCATCTACTTGCGCTTTGGTATATCCAGCGATATCAAATGCTTTGTACATGACTTCAGGATCTTTATTTCTCACCGCACCGGAACTGAGTTCAAGTCCATTTGCAATGATGTCGTACTGGTCTGCGAGAATATCGAGTGGGTTTTGATTGTTCAGTGCGTCAAGGCCGCCTTGTGGCATAGAGAATGGATTGTGTCCAAAATCTATTTTTCCTGTTTCACTGTTCTTTTCAAAAAATGGAAAATCGACAATCCATGCCCACGCAATCACATTTTGATCTGCGAGCTCGAGTTTCTTTCCTGCATAGTGGCGAACTGCACCGAGTGCAAGACAACTGACATCCCATTCATCAGCGACGAAAAACACTATCGTGTTTTGTTCAATGTGTACTAATTGTTGTAATTGTTGTAATTGTTCCTCTGAAAAAAACTTGGCAATACCTCCATCGAACTTACCCTCAACAAATTTCATCCATGCAAGTCCTTTTGCATGTGCACGTTTTGCCGCATCTTCAAATTCATCTTCGATTTGTTTTCTGCTCCATTCGTGTCCACCGTCGATTTTCAATGCACGAACACTTGGTGCGTCTGAAAAAACTTTGAATGCACTTGCATTCCCCCACGCAGTCACATCAACAAGTTTCAAACCAAAACGAAGGTCTGGACGATCACTGCCGTATTCTTCCATTGCTTGTTTGAATGGAATACGTGGAAATGGTGTTTGTTGAATTTTTTTCCCAGCAACTTGTTCCGTAAGTTCTACAAACAGAGGTTCCATGAGTTCAAAAAATTCATCACGCGTCATGAAACTCACTTCAGTATCGAGCTGATAAAATTCTCCTGGTGAACGATCTTCGCGCGGATCTTCGTCGCGCATACATGGCGCAATCTGATAATAGCGATCAAAGCCTGCGACCATGAGGAGCTGCTTATACTGCTGTGGCGCTTGTGGCAATGCGTAAAATTTCCCTGGGTGAATACGACTTGGCACAAGAAAATCACGCGCACCTTCTGGAGAACTGACCGTAAGAATCGGAGTTGCAATATGCAAAAAATTTCTCTCCTGCATGTACTTGTGAATATGCTGTTCCATCTTGTTTCTGAAGATGATATTTTCTTTCAATTTTTCACGACGGAGTTCGAGGAAACGGTAGGTCAAGCGAAGATCTTCATCTTCTTCTCCTTTTTGTGTGTCAAAAATTTCAAATGGCATTGCTTTTGCCGTAGACTGAATCGTGAGCGTCGTCGCATGAATTTCAATCTCTCCTGTCGCGAGATCTTTGTTGACTGTATTGGCATCGCGCGCAACGACGTCTCCGTTCACCGTGATGATGTATTCATACTTCAAACTTTCTGCCACAGAAAAATCAGCCACCTTGTCTGGATGAAATACGACTTGGGTGATGCCATATCGATCGCGAAGATCTACAAAAAGCAAGCCTCCCAAATCGCGTCGTTTGTGGACCCAACCTGACAATGTGACCTGTGTGCCGACAGCAGCTTTTTTCAATTCTCCACACGTATGTGTTCGAAGTGTCATAGACTTGAATATATAGTATATTTTTTGTATACTGAATCAGAAAGATTTCTCTGAATAAAGCATTTTTTGCCTCGGTATTGTAGCAATCTATGCCCCTTTACGCAAGAGCTTATGAGACGACTCTTCTCCATACTCTTCTTTGCTGGCCTCACGGTTGGCGCTGTCTTATTATTCAGATTTACCTTACAGGAAGCCCTGATAGACGTAGATATAGAAGAATTAGCTCGCTACAACGCCCCACAAAGAGTTTCTGACACGTCAAAAGGGCAAAAGCTACCATTGAGAGCAGATACTGAGAAAACCGCAGATCAGGAGCCTCCACAGAAGATAGACACCCCAACACAAGAAACCACCCCGACATTTACCCAAACAAAAATCACTGACACCAAAAAAGAAGTCAATTCCCCGCCTCCGCTCACACGCCCTTCATTGTCTGCGACTGGTGCACTGACCGTTCCTGGCGTCGTAGCAGTCACAAACGCGGAAAGAACTGCCCAAGGCCTCTCATCTCTCACGCTCAACACAAAGCTCTCCAACGCTGCCGCAGCAAAGCTCGCAGATATGTTTGCAAAGCAATACTTTGCACATGTTGGGCCAGATGGCACGCAGCCATCATACTGGGTAGAAAGTGCGGGATATATCTACAGATTGACTGGAGAAAATTTAGCCTTAGGTGACTTTTCTGGAGATACAGACCTGGTCACGGCATGGATGAATAGTCCAGGCCATCGCGCAAATATATTAAAACCAGAATATACAGAGATTGGTGTTGCTGTAGGCAAAGGCATGTATGACGGACGCGAAACCTGGCTTGCCGTCCAAATTTTTGGAAAACCGCTGCCAAATTGTTCGCTTCCAAATAAAGATACCCAAGCATTGATCGCAACAAACCAGCAAACAATCAAAGAGCAACAAGCCGAGCTCACAGCGCAAAAAGAAGCACTCGATGCGTCCGAGCCAAAGCAAGGGAGTGCTTACAAAGAAAAAGTAGATATATACAATGCACTTGTTGCTGAATATAACACGCTTATTGGCGAGACAGAGTTGCTCGTGAGTGAATATAATGTAGAGGTGAGTGGATATAATGCGTGTATAGAAGGGTAGAAAATTCCCTGTGACAAAAGTTTGCATTTCATACTAAATTTTGTATATTTTCCATATAAAAGTTTGGATAAAAACCAGTTAGGCAAAATGCTATAAAAATTAAAAAGTATGAAAAATGAAGAAGAAAAAAGAGTTGATCTTGGCGTAGAGCAAACTAAACAAGCAGCCGAATTAAGAACAAAATTTTTTTTCCATTGGTCAATACTTTCGGGGGCAACTATTACTCTTATAATACCGCTGATTACACAAATAAAAGCTTCAAATGGAAAAATAAATTCTGTTTGTTACATCAAAACTGCTTTAATCTTATTGTTAACTACTCTAATATTATCTTCTGTAACTAATTATTTAGCCGCCAACAGCATTGGTTCTACAGGTAGACAAAATATTGGTGCATCGAAGCAGAATGATAAAGATTATATTCTAGCAAGTAAAAAATTCACTCTACTACAAAAAGTCATTCAACATTTCGCAATTATTGGATACATTCTTTCATTGATCATTTTATACTTATTTATCTCTGCCAATCTTTTTTAATTTTTATAGCACATCCCCTAACAGCCGATATGAGGCTCGTTGCTTCGCACTCGCCCAAATTGGCAAAGCCAACTTCTCATATCCGCGCCACGTTAAAACATATTTTTCTTATAATAGCGAAATTTTGATAACATTTAATAAGACATATAAACTATAGATGATTAATTATCTCATTATGAAACAAAGATACATTTACTCACTTTTATTTGGAATTCCTGGCATTATAATATCAATTTTTGCATCAATATTGGCAGGGATATTAGCATTCGCATTTTTATGGGCTTTTGTATTTGGAGATAATACATGGCCTGCAGTGGCCGGGTTGATAATAACAGGGACAAAAGCGATAGCGTTTTTAACATCACTCACGATCATGATAGTGACTGGATTTTTTATTGGAAAAAAACGAGAATCTGAATACGTTTCAGTAAACAGCGGACATGTTATAATTTCGATAGCAATATTAGTTTTAGTAGGTACTCTTATGTTTACTTTTCTGAGTGCTTCTCTATCTAAAAAGCAAAACCATCAACAATGTGTCAATCTGTGTGTACAAAAAGGCTATGACGGAAATGGATCATATCTTTCACCAGATAACAACGGAAATACGACTTGTAACTGTTGGAATGACGCAGAATACAAGTATGATGAAGGGGAAATTATTGAATAATGCACAATAAAAAAGCCTACCTATTCATTTGAACAAAAAAACGAGCTTCCACACTCGTTTGTCGCGCGTCCCGACCTGGCCGGGACGCAGGTTGGCGGGGAGAGCGTCGGGGTTCGTCGCCCAGACGATTTTCCCCGAGCTCGAGGCGTACACCGGATCGCCGCCGTTTCCGATGTAGACCGACTCACCCTGCCCCTTGCTGAAGCGGACGGGCTGACCCTGACCGTTCGTGAGGTGAACACTCCGTGCCATGACAGGCTCCTTCTCGATATGCTTGAAAGTCACAAGGAATCCCTCGAAATAAGGTAAACCCCGACTCTCGACCCAATCTTACCGTTTTTAGATAAATTGTCAATAGTAAACCACGACAAAAAAATTGAAAGTTTGAGGCTTAGACGAAGGCTAGTACTAAAACGAAAATCTGGTAAACTAACAACGGTGCAACTTTGCATGTCCAGAGACGTTATCTGAAATAACAAAAAAACGAGCAACCAGCTCGTTTTTTACTCCCCCAAATACTGAAACCGCTTCACCATTTCCCCATCAACTTCTACATCTTCCAAAAACATCTCTCTCGGTCTCACCCAGAGCGTTCCTTCTGGAAATTCTGGCGTGTCGTATAGTGGCTTATACACCACCAGCTCTTCCAGTGTCTCCGAATGTCGCGCAAAACCGATGACTTTGTACTCCCCTCCTCTGCGATAATGTTTGTAGATGCCACCGATGATGATGTCTTCCATATATGAAAATGAGAGGAGTGACAAGCGTGAGTTCGTCCTCTTAGCAACGATAACGAAATTCGTTTCTCTCATTTCGTCACTCCCAAATGTATATTATTTCTTCTGCAATTTTGCAATAAAAAATCCTTCCATATCTTTTGTCGGTTTCACGCGAAGACACTTCTGTACCTCTGGTGACAACGTTTTTCCATTCCATTCTTTCATAATCGGCAAGGTGTCTACTCCTGGCAGTACAACTGGCAAGACTATAGCATCTTCAAATCTCTCCAATACTCTATCAATTTGCATTTCATTTTCTTCTGGTGCGAAGGTACAGGTGCTGTACACGATCGTACCGCCTGGTTTGAGTGATTTCCAGGCAGAAAGCAAAAGCTCTCTCTGCGTATATGCCATTTCTCTTACTTTTCGATCTTTCCATTCTATAGGGAGGAGAACCCCTGCAGAGTTTCCAAGTTTGAAGGCTTTCTTTATTATTTCAGATTCCATGTTTATACATGTATAAACATATTTATAAATCTTACTACACATAATTTAATTTTTTAACAGGATCCTGTCTATCTAAATATTTTACTCTGTTTTTTATTTCTAAATAAAACTCATAAAGCCTTTTGCAAGAAGCAAGAATGCTGGAATCCAAAGAAGTAAGGGGAATATATCTAGAAATATTGATGCAAAGAGAATTATCGCAGATAATATGTCTATCATGCTTAGTGGAATTTCCCCTGTAAATATAAAAAGACCTTTGATAAGAAGAAGAATAGAAACAAATAAAATCGCTAAATAAAATTGTTGTATGCCAAATATAAGCATTAAGAATAAGACTGCTGCGATTAAGTCAATCATTCCTAATATCTTAACAAGTACCATAAAAATTCTCAAATAAAAGAGTTAATAAAACTTTATATAGAGTATAATTATGGTAAAATAATGTCTGAAAAGTTAGATTCTGGGAAAGTATTTGATTATTCTAAAAAATATTTACAAAATCCAAAAGAGGTTAAGAAACTACTTGATTTTTACTTTTCTGATAAAGATGTAAAAAACAAGATAATTCTTGATGCAGGATGCAGAGTTGGAGATTATTCTAAAATATTAGTTGATAAAGGAGCTGGAAAGGTTATTGGTATTGATTTGAGTAAAGAATGTGTTGATGCCGCAAAAAACAGATACAAAGATATTAAAAAAATGGAGTTTATACAAGGAGATATAAGAAACTTGCGGAGATTTAAAGATTCTAGTTTTGATGCAGTAATATGTGTTGGAACTATATTCTATCTCCCTCCAAAAGAGGTTAGGGTTGTTATTAATGAATTTTTAAGAGTTACAAAACCGAATGGAACTGTACTTGTTCTGTTCCAAAAAGAAAAGGGCAAGATTGTTAAAATGGCAAGATTTATTGCAAATAAAATGCCTTTGAAATTGTACTTTTTATTAATAGATAAATTTGCATTTTTAATGAAACCTGCAGTAAAGACTTTAGTTGGAAGAAATATAAGTACTGAATATCTAAAATATGACGTATTACTTAGTTTAAAAGGAATAAATTTTGGAGTACCAATAAAAATAAACAAAAAATTTAGAGTTAAAACAGTTAAATGTGAACAATGCTCAGAAGAGACAACTGCAACTTACAAAATAAAAGTTCCAAAAGATAAGAAAATTGATTAAATTATACTTATTCTGTGCTAATTAATTCTGCTAGACTTTTTCACTCCATTTCCTATTCTAAAATAATCTATTCCTTCAGGTAAATCTTCTATATTTAGATTGCCCCAAGCATCTAAAATTAAAGCCGGTTTCTTTATTTTATCTAAAATGTGATCTAAATCTATATTCATAATTTTTGGATGGTTTGTTAAGAATAAAATTATATTAGAGCCCTCAAGAGCATGATAAATATTCTTTGATATCTGATAATTCATGAAATTCTTTACTAATGGATCATAAACTCTAACTGAATCAAATTTTATTCCTTCTTTATTTAATGAATCTAATATCTTCTTTGCTGGAGAACCTCGCAAATCATCTGTTTCTGGAAAACCTTTAAACGCTAAACCTAGAATTGCTAGATTTTTACCGTTGAGATTATTCTTTAATATATGGTCCTTTACCATATTTGCTATTCTCATTGTTGAAAATTTATTTTGAATGACACAACCGTCTACTAAAGGCGTTAAAACATTGTGTTTCATTGCAGAATGCTTGAAAATGAGAGGATCTTTAGACAAACACGGACCGTCTGCTCCAAGTCCCGGAGTAAAAATAGTTGTTCTTGGGTATGAATTATTTACTGCTGAAGCTACTTCTCTTGCATCAATGTTCATCTTTTCACAAAGCATTCCAAGTTCATTTGCGAAGGCTATATTTGTTGCTCTGTAAAGATTATCTACTAATTTACACATCTCTGCAACTCTTGGAGAAGATACAACTGTTGTTTTTCCCCCAAGTCTTCTTAATATTTTATCTGCTTTAATTGAACTTTCTTTATTTACTCCCCCAATTATTTTTGGGAGATGATAAATTTCATGCAATGCAAGACCTTCTATTGTTCTTTCTGGGCAGAAAGCCAAAAAGAAATCCGTTCCTACTTTCATTCCTGAAAACTTTTCTAACATCGGGGCAACTCTTTCTTCTGTTGTACCTATGACAACAGTTGATTTTAACACTATCAATTGTCCTGGCCTAATATTTTTTCCTATCGACTCTATTGATGCATCAATTTGAGAGAAATCTGGATGATCATTCTCAAGAAGGGGAGTGCCTACAGTTAAAAATAAAGTGTCTGCGTTTTTTACTGCATAGTCGCTATCTACAGTATATTCTATTCTATCTTTATGTGAATCAAGTCCTTCTTTTAGGCCAGGTTCATAAAATGGAACCTCTCCTTTTTTTAATTTTTCAATTCTGTTTGCATCAATATCTACGCCTATCATTTTGTAACCTACGTATAAAGTAGAAATAGAAACTATAATTGCTTTATAAGATCTTTCCACGCCTTAAGACTGACAGGTAACATGTCATTCATATAATTAAATCTCTCTTGATAATATGGCTGAATATGCACTGGAGGGAAACTTAATCTCGTTTCTATATTTTGCAATTCTAGTTGTTTTACTATTTCATCCCTGTTTAGGTTTGGTACTGAAATTGTATACATGTACCATGCGTGCTGCGTCACGTATTCTGGAACAAAAGGAATTCTTATATTTTTATCATCTTTAAATGCTAAATTATATTTCTCAGCTAATTTTTGTTTTTCAGAAATAACCTTTTTTAATCTCTTTAATTGTTCTAAACCTATTGCTGCTTGAAAATTGGTCATTCTATAATTATATCCTAACTCTACATGGTGATATCTATAATCCTGCCCTTGATTCATAATTACCCTCATCTTCTTAGCTAATTCATCATCATTTGTAGTTATCATTCCACCTTCTCCTGTTGTAATGTTTTTATTTGGGAAAAAACTAAAAATGTGGATGGGTGCTATTGAACCTACTTTTCTTCCCTTGTATGTTGATCCCAAACTTTCTGCACTATCTGCTATTACTCTCAGATTATGTTTTTTTGCAACTTCTAAAATTGAATCGTAATCAATTGGCATGCCATTCATATCTACTGGAATTATTGCTTTGGTTTTTTTCGTTATTCTTCTTTCTATTTCTTCTGGAGTAATGTTATAAGTTTTAGGATCACATTCTGCTAATACTGGAGTGGCATTTTGATAAAGAACAGAATTAGCTGTTGAAATAAAAGTCAAAGTTGGTATTATTACTTCGTCTCCTTCTTTTATTCCTAATGCTGCAAGAGATACATGTAATGCAGAAGTCCCGTTATTTACTGCTATTGCATGTTTTGCCCCAACTTCTTTCGCGAATTCTACTTCAAATTCCTTTACTTTAGGACCAGAACTAAGCCAACCAGACTTTATTACATCATAAGCAGCTTTAGCTTCTTCTTCCCCTATGAAAGTATTTGCAACAGGTATTTTTTCTTTTATTTCCATTTTACTACTTTTATGAATGACAATTCCCCTTTATATCGTCATTAATCATTAAAATCTAGCGTTAGAAATACTTATAAACATTTATATCTGGCCATTATAGTGAAAAAAGTATTAATAACTGGGGGGGCTGGATTTATCGGACTACACTTAGCAAATAATTTGGCTAATGATAATTATGAAGTAACTATCCTTGATAACTTTGCAAGAGGTTCTTTTGATGAAGAATTTAAAAAATTAGTGGAGAAACCAAACGTAAAATTCATTCAGGGAGATATTATAAAGACAGAAACATTTGACAAGCTTGATTTAGATTATGATTATGTTTATCATTTAGCTGCAATAAATGGGACTGAAAATTTCTATAATATTCCTGATAAAGTACTAAAGGTTGGAATTATTGGGACAATAAATGTTTTAGACTGGTTTGTGAAGCAAAAGAAAGGCAAGATATTATTCTCTTCAAGCTCGGAAGCTTATTCTGGCACACTAAATTTGCTAGGAGATAAGTTTCCTATTCCAACACATGAAAATGTACCTTTAGTAGTCGAAGATCCAAGCAATGTGAGATGGAGTTATGGAGCAAGTAAAATGTTAAGTGAAGTCGCGATATATTCCTGGGCTAAGGCGTACAGTATGAAAAATTTTGTTATAATAAGATATCATAACATCTATGGTCCTAGAATGGGAAATGAACATGTAATTCCTCAATTTATTGAAAGAATAGTAAAAAATGAAAATCCATTCAAAATATACGGTGGGCAAGAAACGAGAACTTTCTGTTATATCGATGATGGAGTTAAAGCTACAAGAATGGTAATGGAATCCAGCGAAACAAATGGAAAGACAATTCATATTGGAAGAAGCGATAACGAAATAAAAATACTAGATTTATCTAAAAAATTATTTGAGATAGTTAACGTAAATCCAGAAATAAAAATACATGAATCTCCTAAGGGGAGCGTTATGAGAAGATGTCCAGATACGACAAAACTTCAACAGCTTGGTTTTGTTCCAGAGGTAAGTTTGGAAGAGGGATTAAGAAAAACTTTTGATTGGTACAAAAGCAAATTTAATTGATTATCCTTTAAACCTTAGTCTGAAAGCCATTTTCAGATATGCGAAAGCGAATTTAGCAAGTTTCTTTGCGTCTGCTGCTCCAGAACCCATTGCTGATTCACCTTTATCTCTGAATTTATATGTGAATGGAATTTCTTTAACTGTAAAACCTTTCTTTTTTGCTCTATAAAGCCATTCAAAGTCAAATTCTCCGAATACTGGCTGATATTTGAATTTTATTTTTTTAAATTTACTTTTTTTCATTAGATGGAACTCTCCGGCTATGTCTGTTTCTTTTAGGCCTATTATTTTTGCGCAGACATAGTTAAGACCCTCTGAACCAAATTTTCTTAGGAAAGGAGCTTTCATGCCTCCCTCTTTCATGTATCTAGAACCAGAAATTATATCTGCTTTATCTTTATAATTCCAAAAAGATCTTGCAATTTCTGGAGGATGAGAGAAATCAGAATCCATTGTTATAACGTAAGTTCCATGAGCAATATCTATTGCATCGATATATGCCTCAAAATAACCTTTTTTATCAAATCTATGAATTGCTAAAACATCTCCTTTCTTTGCTAGTTTGTCTATAATCTCTGGAGTTTTATCTTTAGAATTATCGTCCAAAATAACTATCTCGTAATTTAAGTCTCTAAATTCTTTTCTTAAACCTTCTACTAGTTTTTCTATATTATCTTCCTCGTTATATGTTGGGAGAATTATAGAAACGTCTCTTTTTACACCAAATGGGGGAGTTGCAGAGCTTAATGTCTTTTTTCTACCATAACCAACACATACATACCTGACCATGAATGGCAGATTAAAGTTATCTTTAAATACTTTATTCTATTCGGGCGAGACATGGAAAATACGCTCGACAGCGAGATAGAAAATTCTGTTAAGGCTGCAAAATTAGAGTACGAAAAAGAACCTATGAAAGATTTCTACAAAAATAAAATTGCAGGGTATCCTTCCAGGCTAAGAGTAAAGAAGCTTTTAATGGAAATTGGGGATATTAGGGGTAAAAGAGTACTTGATATAGGCTGCGAGGCAGGTTATGTCGCTTTCAAACTATTGGCTAAACATCCAAAAGAATTTTATGGGATAGATATTGTTGATGAGGCACTAAAAGAATTTAAGAGAAAAATAGAAAAGGTAAAAGAAAAGAGAAAAATAGATACTAAAATTGTTCTTAAGAAGGCATTTCTTCAAAAGATGCCGTTTAAAGAAGATTTTTTTGAGATTATTGTTTGTACTGAAGTAATTGAGCACGCTCCGAATATTGATAAAGGTTTTAAAGAAATGTCAAGAGTTTTAAAGAAAGGAGGAAAATTATTTTTGACATTTCCTAATGAAAAACTAAGAAAAAAGGTTTATCCTCTAGTAAAAATTCTTGGAGTTAATACCGACATTGAAAAAGAGGTAACCTTATTTGATTATGATCCTAAGTATATTTTAGGATTATTAAGAAAAAACTTTAGAATAAACAAATATCATAGATTTCCTTTCTATTTTCCTATGACAAATTTAGTTGTCTGCGAAAAAGTGTAATTAGCTAATATTTAAATAAAACTCATAATTTTTTTATATATGAAAAAGAAAGAAGAAAACAAACTAAAACATCCAAAAATTCTCATTGGAGTATTTATTTTATTAATGATAATTCTTGCATTTATTACAGTTCCACATGATGTTCTTGATGCTACAGATATAAAAGATTATACCGATACTGCTAAGTTTTTTGCAGGAGATTATGCCGCAAAACAAAGAGCTTCGCATTCAATTCTTTATGGATTAATGCTTAGCCCGTACGTTGCTTTAACTGATAGTTTCTTTCTTATAAAATTCTCTTCTGTATTTTTCCTTATTCTCTTAATTCTATCCATATATTATATATCTGGAAAAGATAAAAGAACTTTAATTCTTGCTCTATTTTTGCCTCTAATATGGTACGTGACTCCTTGGATAAGTCCGGTACCTTTATCCGCTCTTCTTTTCCTTTGGGCTTATTATTTTATTGATAAATATAATAAGGATAGCAAAGAAACTGATAAAGGTAAAATAAGGTATTTGATTTACTCCGGACTCTTGGTTGGATTAGCTTCTGCATTTTGGACAACTGTACTATATCTTTCTTTCTTTTTCTTAATAACTTTCTTTTATAATAAGAAGTTTTATAGTACCTGGATATTCCTGTTATCATTATTCGTGGGATTTTTACCAGCTTTGATAGTTGATCAGATGGTTTATGGATTTGCATTTTATAGTTTGATAAAGCATATATCGAGTGCAGCAATATTCTTTTTGTATAATGGGACTTATAATCAGGGATTTTCTTCCACTATTTTAGATAGGATAATAGTTCTAATATTTGTTCCATTTTATTCTTATTTATTATTAAAGAAAGAAAATTTTGTGAAAAATAAGGCAATTGTTGTTTTTCTTGTTCTCACTTTGCTATTCATACTAACTAACCCTCAAATAAGATTATTGCTTGTAATTGCACCGATAATATTAATTCTTATTGGGAATAAATTAAGCGATAAACAATTTAAGATTCAGATTATTATATTTATAATACTTAGTTTACTTGTAATTACTCCTTACGTTATTCAAGGTATATATGAAATAGAAAATGGTAAATATCTTCAGACAGCTATAACGGAATTTAATAGTTTAAATCTAAACTATCCTCCAACAGAAAAGATTATTGTTAAAGACCTAGAAAAAATAGAGAAAGATTATGCAAATGAGATATTTGTAGTTGGAAATAATAATGATGATTATAGGTATTTAGCTCACTTATACTGGGGAGACCAACTTAAGGAATTTGTAAGTATAGAAGATTATAATCTTTATCTTGAAAATAATAGCGAAATAATAAAGAAAAGAATAAGTTCTAGAGCTAAAATAGAGGAAAGAAGAGAGGTGTGGATTGAAATAGGCATAGGGAAGAATTCTAATGATAAAACTGATTACGAAGCTATAAAGTATGCTATAAGTCTTGAAGAGGATATTGATTTGGAAGGATTTGAACTTGTTAAGGAATATGATAAGTTAAGGGTGTTTGAAAAGGCATAAAAATGCATGAAAACTAGAATAAATATGAAAGAAAAGAGGGAAAGCTTCACTATTCAGGCGCTAAGCGGTTCTATATGGAATTTTTTTGCTTTGATTTTTCAAAGAGCTGGGGCGTTAATTTTTACTATTATAATAGCTAGATTTCTTCTTCCTGAAGGGTTTGGACTTTACAATCTGATCTTGTCTATTGCCCTTACATTTACAGTACTTTCTGAAAGGGGAATAAATGAGTCTCTCATAAGATATTTATCAGAAACATTAGAGAAAAAAGCAAAGGCGAGAAATTTCTTTAAGTATATTCTTAAATTAAAACTTGTCATATTAATTAGTTTCTTAGTTATACTTGGAATAGCGGCATATCCTCTTTCTGTATATTTCTTTAAGAAACCAGTGATATTTATTCCTCTTTTATTTGCAATATTATATGTGTTTGTATTTTCTTTAGATAGTTTCTTTAGTTCATACTTTTTTGCTGCAAAGAAAGTTAAATATGTCGCTCAAAAGGAAACATTATATCAAATATTAAGAATTGTTTTAATATTGGGAGTCTTTTATGTTATAAGACCTACAAGCCCTTTATCTCATATATTTGTTGCGCTTACATTTGCATCACTTATTACTTTGATATTTGTTATAGCAAACGTATACAAATATTCTCCTTATTTATTTGAAAAATCTGATAAAATAAAAGAATTTGATAAGAAAAGAATTAACAATTTCATAAGTTACTTTACCATAACTTCTATATCTTTTGTTATTTTAGGGAATATTGATACAATAATGCTTGGTTATTTCATAGATAGCGCTGAGTCAATAGGACTTTATAGGGCGGCCTTTACATTATCTTCAAGTATTGCTGGTTTACTTGGGTTTGGAACGGTATTATTGCCTTTGTTCATAAAAATGAAGGATAAACAGCTTCAGAGAGCGTTTAACAGGGTATTTAGATATACTATGATTGTTGCTGTACCTATCTCATTTGGATTAGCAATACTAGGAAATTATTTCTTGACATTTATATTTGGAGTAGAATATATTGATGCTAAATGGCCTCTTTATGTTCTCGCTTTCCTGATAATTCTAGGAGTTCAAGTAAGTCTTTTTGTATATTTATTCTTAACAAAAGAAAGACCTAAAGATTATCTTTCTCTTTTGATAGGAGTTATAATTTTAGATATAATTCTTAACTTTATATTCATTAAAATATTCTTAAATTATTCAACTAATTTAGTTATAACTGGTGTTGCTCTTGCAAGCCTTATTAGCTGGTTGGTATATAGTATTGGAATAGGAATTATGTCTAGAACAAGACTTAACATAAAAGTTAATGGGTATGTTATAATTAAACCATTAATTGCAGCAATAGTTATGTCTCTAGCCATACTTTATATTAAAAGTAATGTCAATGTTGGAATAATAAATGGAATAATCTTAATATTGGTTGGAGCAGTTATTTATTTTGCATCTTTATTTATTCTTAAAGCATTAAGAAAAGAAGATCTTTATCTAATTAAGGATGTTATAAAACTACTTAGATAATCTTATTTGCCCTTTTTGCATAAATTATTCCTTTATTTGGATCTGGAATAATCTTAATTAAAAAACCATTTGATTCAAGGAAGGATTTCATTGTTTTTCCATTGAATTTTTCATTTAAATTGTGATATTCCATGCTTATTTTTTCTATACTTCGGAGAACATTTTTTGGACAATTAAATAAAATCTTATATTCTCCTCCTTCACAATCCATCTTTAGGAAATTAATTTTCTTTAATTTTTTGGATTTAATAAAATTTGCAAATGAAACTGCAGGCACACTAATTTTATTCGAATTTTTTATTGGGTAGAGAGAATTACTTCCCTTATTTTTTGACTCTGAAATGTAAAAAATCTTATTTCCTGATTTATTAGAAACTGCTTTATTAAAAATCTCTAAATTGTTTAATTTATTTATTTCTAAATTCTTCTTTAACAAAGAAATTTATCTTTTATATTAAATCCATTAGGTGTATATGATTTATGTATCCAAATCTCATTAATTATAAATCTATCAGTTGTTTTTGGCCTTGTTACATACTTTACGCCATTTCTTAGCCTGTAAAGCAATCTATCTTTATTTGTTAGTTTAAGATAATCTGTTAAATAAGCATTAAAGTTTTTTATCAAAAAAATTGCTTTAAATAGAGTCTTTATTTTTCTTATCATTTTGTCTACACTTTTTCATAAATCAGATAACTTCCTATTTGCTTGGTGAATTTAAATTTTGCCATGTTATCTTCACCTATTCTATCTATATCTCTCTGAAATATAATTATATATCTTATATCGTTATTTTCTATTACTTTTTCTTTAAAAGTATTCTCATCTAAATAAACAAATATAATGTCATAATAATTAGACATCCCGAAGTAATATCCTATATTTCCGTAAGTTGCAACTTGTCTTGAATCTATATTATTTTGTTTTATATAATTTACAGTTTCTAAAACACCAGTATCTCCATAACGATAATAAGAAGAGTGTGATGTTGAAGCATGTAAAATATTAATATAAATAGAAAAGAAAATAACAAGAAGCAACAACAAGATTAATATTTTATCTGTCTTTGAATAACCTTTAACAAAATAGAATACAATTGATGCAATTATTAATGGAATTAAAACATAAAGTGTAAAAGTCTTCAAGATTGATACTATGGCATATCCTAAATCTGCAGCTTTTGCTGTAGCATCAAATTCTGGCATAAGCGGATCTGTAATAAATATCAAAACATAAAAAGCTAATATTACGAATAAAATAGCTATTAAGATAATATTTCTTTTATTCTCGAAAAATGTCAAAATTTCTTTTTTCTTTAGGAATAAAGCTCCAACAGTAAAGATAAACATTGGAGCTAGTGCTGCATGGAAGTGTTTTGGGAAACCCCATGCACTTGCACCTAAATAAGTGAACATTGCAATCCCTGAGAGAGAAATTAAATTGAAAATTAACAATTTTCTTTCTGTTTTATCCCAATCTTTCTTACTTATCAGATCTTTATAGAAGTAGAATGATAGAAGCAAGAAAAGCAAAACAAAGAATGGAATGACAAAATATGAAAATGATTTTAATGCCCAGGCAGATTTTACAAAACCAAGGTAAGTAAATCTATTTGATGAAACTCTTTCCTTGCTAAATACATTTCCTGTCGGACCGAAGAAATCTAAATCGAATGAGGAAGAATAGATCCAAAAAGTAATCATGAATAGTATTGCGGTTATAACAAAAAGAGAGATTATTTTTGCTGACTTTTTCCACTCTTTATTTACAATATAATAGGCCATAATCCCCACAAACAATATTACTGGACTAGAAAACTTACTCCAGAAGACTAGCAATAAAGAAGGAACTAAAACATAAAAACTTGAATTTCTGACAAAAAAGAACAAAAATAATAAAGTGACAAAGTTAAGCAATCCTCCGTCAATATCGGTTACTATTGAACCCTGAATTAAGAGAGGACTTAGAGCATAAAGAAATGCTGCAAGTAAACTTGCTTCATCTTTGAAATCTTTTTCTTTGAAGATATTCTTAGTTATGAAAAAAACAAGAATTATTGAAAGAAGACTGAAAAAACCCTGGACTGCTCTTATTGAGTAATTATTATCCCCAAAAATTGAAATATTGGCTGATAAAAGATAAATATAAAGTGGAGGATGCCAAAGACATTCAAAATTTGGTCTATAAATACTATGATTTATTATTGGTTTTCCTGTTTCAATTACCTGTTTTGCACATTCTGGGAAAACAACTTCATCACCTTGAAATGGTTGATTTGCTGATAAAATAAAAAATACTGCATTTATTGTTAATATTGCTACTAGTATAATATAGACGTCTCTATTTCTCATTTTTTCTTGCGATCACAAGCATTTGCTTTCCAAACGGTTTAATTGGACTTCTTAAATACATTCTTATTAAAAATCTATTCTTTGGAAGTCTTGATTTTAGGCTAAATGGGATAAATTTTGGAGAGACTTTTAGAATACCAAAACCTTTTGTTTTGATAAAGTCTGGAAGGCTCACATCACTCCAAGCTTTAACATGTGTATAATCATCAAAATACTCTTTATAGGCATATTTAAAATTTGGTTGAAGGAGAATTAATAATCCAAGAGGCTTAAGCTTTGTCTTGATTATTTTTACATAATTTTCAAGATCAAAGTCGCTAAGATGCTCGAAGAAATTGCTTGCAAAAATTACATCTAGACTATTATTTTCAATTTTTTTACTCATATTTTTATAATCCCCTTTTATTTTAATCACTTCATTTGAGGCAAATTTATTTGGATCAATATACTTATCTAGGGCGAATTTCTTTTTGGCATTTACTAAATTTATAAAATCACAGTATCCTGAACCAAGATCTAAAATTGTTGAATCTCTTTTTATAAATCTGCTTAGATATAAAACAATTTCTTGCCAAACTATATTTCTATCTCTTCTGAACTTAAATCTAACTTTTGAATAATTCTGATAATCCATCTTAAACTCTTTCTAACCTGGATTTTATTATCATTAATATCATTCTCATGCCCAATTTGAAAGATTTCCAGAAATTTGAAGTTATCTTTGACTCTCCAATTCTTTCTCTGTAGTTTACTGGTATTTCTACACATTTTAATCTTGAACGAATACAAACTATCATGAAATGAGGAGAGAATCTTGAATCTCCTATGTTTAATTTATGAGCAATTTTTTCATAAGATTCTCTTTTAATTAGTTTCATTGTACAACCTACATCTGTCAGACATGGACCGTTATGAAGGTACTCTAGAAGTTTTGCAACAGCAGTATTACCATAACGTAAAAATCCCTCCATTTTTGCTCTACTCCAAATTAATGATTTTGAAGTTCTTGTTCCAAAAACAACCTCAAAATCGTCTGCGTAAACTAATAATTTCTGTACATCCTTTCCAAGAAAGCTGTTGTCTGGCTCGGCCATAATGATAAAATCTCCTGTTGCTTCTGCCAAGCCCCTTATGAGTGCATTTCCGTACCCTTGCCTTCTTTCGTTAACATATTTTGCTTTTGTTTTTTTAATTTCTTTTGCAGAGTTATCTTTAGAATTATTATCTACTGCTATAATTTCATCCACAAAACCACTGGAAAAGAACTCTTCTATGGCTTTCTTTATATTCTTCTCTTCATTATAACAAGGGAAGACTACTGAAACTTTCTTTCTTTTCCACATGAAAACTAGGGTTTTTTCGCTTATAAATAGTTTATTATTCAGTTATACTCTCTCACAGAAATCATTATAAACCGACGTATTTGTAAAAATAAATGGAAAAAAGGATTCTTGTGTTGGGCGGTGCAGGATTTATTGGTAGCCATGTTGTTGATTACCTTGTTAATGAGGGGCATGAAGTAAGCGTTGTTGATGATTTATCTGGAGGACTTGAAAGAAATTTGAATAGAAATATAACATTTGTGAAGGCCTCCATAACTGACCATAAATTAATGGACTCTTTAATTAAAGATAAGGATATAGTTTATCATCTTGCAGCCTATGCCGCTGAAGGTTTATCTCCTTTTGTTAGAAGATTTAATTATACTAATAATGTAATAGGATCCATTAATTTAATTAATGCTGCAATAAAAAACAAAGTAAAGAAGTTTGTTTTTACATCTTCTATTGCTGTGTATGGGCAAGGTAATCCGCCATTTAGCGAGGAAGATACTCCAAGACCTGACGACCCTTATGGAATTGCAAAGAGAACAGTCGAACTTGATTTGGAAGATGCCTACAAAAGATTTGGACTAGAGCACGTTATTTTAAGACCATTTAACGTTTATGGTGAAAGACAATTTATGGGTGACCCCTACAGAAATGTATTAGGAATTTTCATGAATAGAATAATGCAGGGAAAAACA